>Ga0272442_10000051_pt1 | contig 178552 bp, 162 predicted proteins | sample SSMForm2O_FD_200262 | JGI IMG/M metagenome (GOLD analysis project Ga0272442, IMG submission 200262) | Marine sediment archaeal communities from Little Sippewissett salt marsh, Falmouth, MA, United States - SSM-Form-2O | ecosystem: Environmental > Aquatic > Marine > Wetlands > Sediment ... | reverse complement strand
CCTCTTTCCTGATCTTCAGGGCCAGTAAATCTCCCCGCTTCGTGGCAGGATAGCCCTCGGGATTCAGCCGCTGCAAACGCTGCTGCAATGCTTCGTCTGCCTGCATCGCGGCTTCCCATTTTTGTAACGTCTTTTCCATAATAAAACCCCCTTGTTTTTTGAAAATCTTTGATCTTTATTGATCAGGGCAATCACTCTATACGTCACTGTTTTATATATTAAGACAGATTATTACCTCATCATAGCACGTGGGACAATTTCCCTGCAAACAATAAAAAGGGTGTCCGTATATGCATACGATGAACACCCTTTTTACCATAAACTATGTCGTGAACATGCACATTGCCCTTGCAGCGCATGCTGACCTACGAAGAACATAACCGCTCAGAATCATAGTACAATACAACTCCTGTTTCCTGTAACAAGAATCAGCCCGGCTTCACGACAATGCAATCATTCTCATACAGGCGGCTGAGGTGCGGCTGTGCTCTCCCAGTTGACAAATTTTCTGAAATTGTCACCCATCAGCTTGTGCTTGAATTCCATACTGAGGGGCATGGTCATTATATTGCCGATCATTTCCCGGTACACGGGCAGCGTCAGCGGGAAATCGGTGCCGTAAAAGACCTTGTCGGGCATGAAGAACTCCAGAAAGCGCATGTGATCAAGGTCCCAGTAGTACTTGAAATGCATCAGCGTGGGGTGCGGGATGGTGATATCGGTGAACATATTGTCGAATTTCATCACATTCCACAGGCCCTGCATGGGATTGTTGAAAACACCACAGTGCAGCTGCAGGATCCTCAGATCGGGGAAATCCATACCCACATCGTCAAGATACATCGGGTCCTGATACTTTGCCCTGGTCCCCGGCAGCTCTTCCACACCGGTGTGGACCTGCAGATGAAGCCCCAGCTCCACCATTTTTTCGTATGCGGGGTACATCTCTTTCTGGTTCGGATAACCGGCCGTCGGCGTATGAAATTTACAGCCGGGGAAACCGTTTTTATGTGCCGAGATAACCATCTCCACCGCTGCATCGGAGCCGTAGCGTGCGTGGATGCCGCCCACCGCGGTAAAGCGGCCGGGAAAGGCGTCGATAAACTCCTTTTTTACATATTCATTGGGCACATACCACTTCCACCCCTCGGGATACCCGGGGCAGGGGTCGGTAATACCGTGTATGCACTGCAGGCACATACCCTCGACATTGTTATCATCCATAAATTTAATGAATACTTCCGGGGTCATGGGAGGACATTCTTCGGGAGTAGTGATGATCTTTGTCGGGTTCGGGTCTCCTATGAAGGCACGCGCGCCCATCATGCTTCTGGAAACAACCGTATTGCCGCACCAGAAATCAAGACAGCCGGGCCTGTCGGCGATATCCTTCTTTTCAAGGCCGGGATGCCCGTGACTGTCGAAAAACCTGAACGGTTTTTGCATCAACATCTTTTCAATGGTACCTTGTTCTTCAGACATTTTGTTCCCTTTCCTGTTAGAATAACGTGTTTCGTGTATATCCTAGAGCACCTTTGTCATCTCTGCGAGCTGTTCCGGTGCAATAACTTCAGGTGTTGTTGCATACGGCGGATTGGAAATATTGTTAGGATCAAACTGTTTTTTCATCTCCTTGACCATCAGATGAACGTTAAAAAACGCCGGTCCCAGCAGATCATAGGCAGGTCCCAGCAGGCATACGGTTGCACCGGCACTCTTGCCACCCAGCATTCCTTTGAGCGACCCAAGCAGCAGCTGAATCGCCTGAGCGGCTTTTTCGGGCTCTTGCTCGGGCCAGAGGTCGGTGGTCATAAGGGCGCCGTACCCCTTTTCAAGGGGGCTGATCCATCCGCCGTGAAAACTGATGGGCAGCAGGTCTTTGCCCTTGCCCTCAGACTCAAGCTCTGCGCGCTGCTGGCGGTTTGCCCTGAGAATTTCCTCGGCCACCGTATCGATTGAGTCAAGACATGCCGTGCCCTGATGAAAGCAGTCGCTGGGGCGCGACAGGCGCATTGAGTGGCCCACGCGGATCCAGTCGTTGGTAATGCGCATCCATTTAATGTAGCGTTCCCGGTCAAGAGGATCGGGAGACTCTTCGGACAGAAAGACGCCGCCCATTTTGTCGACGATTTCCTTGAGAACCTTTTCTTCATATTCAAGCTGCTCAAGGGATGTCAGCGCGCACAGCGCAACAATGTTGTACCCGTGGGGATAGAAATCATCTTCAGCGCCCTTGTGGAACTCTTCCTTGCTCCGGGCGGCCCAGGTCCACATAAACTGCTTCGCGTTGTGCTGCACCACAATGGCGAGCTCGGCACGGGCTATCTCATAGTGCAGATCGCACGCCCATTTGAGCTGTTCTTCCTCATATTTCGGGTACTCCTTGATTTCTTTGGGGAAGTCGATCATGTACCACCGAACCTTGTCGGTTGGAAAGTGTGCCTCCTTCTCAACAGCGTTCCCCTGGGTGGGAAACACTGACGGGCCGGGCCAGGGAAACATCCGCATGGAAATTTTTGTTACGAACCCCATGCCGCCGGCATGCCCGAACTGTGCGCCGCGGAAAAAGCCGCGAAGGTCGGGTCCCGGGCCGTCACCCCAGATCCAGTCCTCTTCGGCACCTGTCTGGGCAAGGGATCCGCTTTTCAGAATCTCACCGTTGGGCAGCACCACCTCGAATGAAAGAAGCTGATGGGCCCCCAGGCCTGAAAGCCAGGAGTTGCCGTAGGCACCGTGCCACTGAATATTGGCAAGAGCGGAAACCTGCGCACCTGCCGGCGGCACTGCCACCATGCAGCCCACCTTCATTGCTTCTGCCTGGCAGGAGGCAAAGTTGACGTAGGGCTCAATTACCATGTACATGTTGTTCTTGTCCACTTCCAGGATCTTGTCCATGTTCTTGGGGTCGATAATAACAACGCCCTTGCCGCTCATTGCCTGTGCCGGGTTGGGAAAAGCAGAGTTGATCATACCGCTTCCCCGGGGAATAAATACAAAGTCATAGCGGTTGGCCAGCTTGACGATTGCCTGGACCTCTTCCGTTGAGCTGGGTAGCACAACACAGTTTGGCCGCATCTGCGTTCCAAGCTGGGAGCGCTGGATACACCCGTCGGCGGTCCACTGGACGCGGGAATAGGACTGGCAAAGGACCGGATCGGTGCTTGCGTTATCCTCACCGACGATATCCTGCAGTGCTTTAAAAGCTAATTCTGTAAAAGCCATTGTTCCTCCTTATTGCTATAATAATCATGACAGGCGTTATGGTCCGGGCTTGTTTTATAACCCTATTTTCCCGGGATTCAACGTTCTGTTGGGGTCTATAATCTGTTTAAGTTTCTTAATGGTTTCAAAGGTATAACCGGCCCGGGAATAGATCATATCGGCCCAGTCATAGTACGGTCTGTATAAAAATGCTCCGTCATTCATGAGCTCCTGGGCCGCCTTTTTATGAAAGGCTTTTACTGCATCAATATCGGGGCTGTCGGGATCACAGGGCAGGTGAAACTCAACGTGACAGACACGGCACCGCTGGCGCGGCTGAATGTACATACCCAGCTCCTGGGTGTTGATTCCCGATTCGCCGGCAAGCTGCAGAAACCGGTTCCATAGCCCGGGGACCTTGTCCAGGCCGTTCTGGAAAACAATATCAAGGCAGGCGCCCTGATGGCGTTCCTTCCAGTATACGTCGCCTTCCCACGGACCGTTCAGCATACCCTGCAGGCGCACGTTGGCATCGGAAACTGCAGACAGGCCCTCGGTGACACTGCACTTGTACTGGTCTGCTATTTCCGCAACGGCTTTCTCCTCAAACGCGATGCGTTCTTCCGGGAAGAACTGCCCGCCCCAGAGGTTCAGCGCAATACAGTACCGGGGGAGCTTATGGGCAAGGGCGGGAATATCATTGTCGTTCCCGGCCAGTATCGACGCTAAATCAAACCCGTTGAGCAGAAAACATTCGTGGCCGATTTCACGGCGCTGAATGGTATACAGCGGCATTACCGCATCTTCGATCCGGTCAAAGGGAAGAAAAAGCACCTTCTGTTTGAGGGGCTTATGAAAAATCTTCACATTCATGATGGTAAGAACGCCGAAGGTTCCCTGACATCCGGTCAGCAGTCGCCACCAGTCAATACCGGGGCCACCGGTACTGCACAGGTCCGATTTCGTTTTCTCGAGCATGTCCTCGGGGGGTATCACGTCAACGGACATTGCACCGGTTCTGAACAGTTCTCCGGTTCCCCATATAAGCTCGGCGGTTCTGAACGGCTCATCGCATTCCGTTTTGCAGGTAAGTACCGGCTCCCGTTCAAGCACGCTGGTTATGACAGACTTGTCTTTACGGGGCAGCAGGGGGTTCAGGGACTGCATACCGTGCTTGTCAAGCTCCTCTTGCAGCTCGCCGAAGGTTACGCCCGCCTCAAGCAATACCCACCTGTTTCTGGTGTCGGTCCGCGGTATGCGCTTCATCCCTGAGAGGTCAAGAATAATGCCTCCTTGTTCAGGGATACCGGTCCCGTATGTGCCGGTTTCGGAACTGCGGGGAACCACCGGTATTCTGTTTTCATTTGCGAACTTTATTACACCCATTACCTCGTCCCGGTTCATGACCCTGACCACAACATCAGGCATGCGGGCAGGCATCAGGCTCGTGTCACAGGAGTATTTCCTCAGCGTTTCAATGTCGGTATGGACATTTTCCTTACCGACAACTCCCGCAAGAGCCTCAACAATACTGTTTACTGTTGTTGCTGCATCTGTAGTCATACGTTTACTCCACCTCTTAATGTTATTTTTTTGGTTAACTCCTTGTTGTAAAAGGGCGCTCGAACCGGTGTCTGCCGACATGCCGCCAAGAGACGTCTTGAGCAGTTTTTGTTCCGGCCACCCTTGACATTACCATATAAACTGTTCTGTAAGGCTAGTATGGTTTCTGTGGATTGATAACAGTTTTCCTGTCGGTCTGTGGTAGGTAAGGAGCGCGTAGTAAAATATATAAAAGCGGACCGAGCGGTCTCGTGGTGAAAAAGCCGAGAAGAAAATTTACCCTTATCTGGTGGCAAGCAGTAGCTGTCAACCATCTAATACACTCCTTTGGGCCCGAGCAGTAGTTTTTCGTATGTACATTGTAGGCCCGGACTACAAATTGAGAATAATCAAACTTCTATATAATGTCAAGATAAATCTTTAGCCTGCTAAGTATTCTCCTGATTCTTTAAAAACAAAGAATTATAGGATGGTTCTCTTGCGTAACGGACAGATGAGAGTTTTCATGCGGTTCCAACAAATATATATACGTGTATATAATTAATATTTCATTCAGCACGGCCGTTTCACGGGTTTTTCTATGTGCCGTTGAGCTTTATTTACACACTGCATATAGTGTAACATGTTCGGCGCCGTAAAACAAAATTTATGTCCTGTTGTTGAAAACACATGGTGCAGCCGCTAAATTCATCTTGACTCGCTTTCATTTTTATACATAAAATATGCTGAGTCCTGTGTACATGTCCCGTAAAAGAATGGAGCATTTCGGTAGTGTTCATACATGGCGTAAATGCACCTGCCCCCCCGGCAGGCGTGCACGCCCTGGTGGGGCCGGGTGAGTTTGGTTTCGGTCTGAAAATTTCTTGTGGGAGAACATATGTCATACGGCAAACAGACGGCACGCTTTTCGACAGCACACCCGAAGGCAATTACCGCTACCATTATCACCGCCACCCTGCTGCTCGCACTGGTTGCCGCACTGCCGAGCATCCGGCCCGACATATTCTCAAAACTCCATCCCCTCTCCGTTGACACAGATCCTGAAAACATGCTCTCCGCCCGTGAAGAGGTCCGCCTCTTCCACAACCGGATGAAAAAGGAAATGGCCCTCTATGACATGGTGGTCATCGGCGTTGTCAATAAAAAGCATCCACAGGGGGTGTTCAATCCGGCTTCTCTCCAAAAAATTTATGACCTTACGGAGTTTGCTAAAACATTGCGCTGGCCCTCTGCCGATGACCCCGGCAACATGCAGGGGGTTATAGAATCAGACATCATTTCGCCGTCCACCGTGGACACTATCGAGCAGATCAGCCCGGGAACCGTCAGCTTTGAGTGGCTGATGCCGTCTCCTCCTGAAAGCCCCGAGCTGTCGGCTGCGGTCCGGGATAAGGCAGCAAGACTTTCACTGCTTAACGGCACCCTGGTCTCTGAAGACGGCAAGGCGCTGTGCATATATCTTCCCCTGACCTCAAAAGACCTGAGCTATCGGGTATATCAGAAACTCAACGAAAAAATTGCCGGCTTTGCAGGAGACGAGGAATTTCATATTACCGGTCTTCCTGTTGCTGAGGATACCTTTGGTGTGGAAATGTTTATACAGATGGCAATTTCCGCCCCCCTTGCCATGCTCATAATATTTTTTACGCTGCTGTTGTTTTTCAGGAAGCTTGTTCTCATACTGTCTCCCCTCATCCTGGCAATGCTGTCCACAATCTGTACCATGGGCATCCTCATTGCCGCAGGAAATACGATTCATATCATGAGCTCCATGATCCCCATTTTTATTATGCCCATAGCCGTCCTTGACAGCGTACACATTTTGTCTGAATTTTTTGACCGGTATCAGATAAACAGAGACCGGCAGGAAACAATCATACAGGTCATGGATGACCTGTTTATGCCCATGCTGTATACGTCTCTGACCACTGCCGTCGGGTTTGCTTCCCTTGCCCTGGCTCCTATTCCGCCGGTGCAGGTCTTCGGACTTTTTGTCGCGCTGGGGGTTTTGCTTGCATGGCTTTTCACCATCACCTTTATTCCCGCCTATGTCATGTTTATCCCGGAACAGGGCCTTGAAGGATTCGGGAGAACACATAAAAACCAAAAAGGCAACGGGACCGTACTGGGCCGTCTGGGAGCGTTCACGTACCGCAACACAAAAACGGTCATGGCCATCACTGTTTTGCTGAGTGCAATTTCACTGTACGGCATCTTCACCATCACGATTAACGATAATCCCATCAAATGGTTTACCAAAAGCCATCCGATCCGTGTTGCAGACCGTATTCTCAACGAACACTTCGGTGGAACATACACGGCATATCTTGCACTTGCGCCCATAAAGGAGGAAAAAAACAGCACACACTTTGCTAAAGAGCTGCGCGGACGTTTTGCACGTGAGGCACAACAGCGTGCTCCCCTGGGCTCCGGGATTGCCGATGTGTTTAAAACGGTCGGCAGCAAAGCCCGGGAACTGGTCGGCACCAAACCACCGCCAACGCCCGAACAGCTTCTGACACGACTGTCTTCATTTGCCCTAAAGCAGCAGGACACGGCACCGGAAGACCGGTATGAGGCATGGGATGAGGCCATTCTGCTTCTTGATAAAGAGCGCGGGCGTTTTGAGTGTTTTAAACAGCCGGAGCTGTTAACCTATATTGATGCCCTGCAAAAACATATGCTCACAAGCAATGTTGTGGGAAAATCAAATTCTCTGTCCGATATTGTTAAAACAGTGTACCGGGAGCTTATCTCCGGTGAAGACAAAGATTTTGTTATTCCGCAATCATCACGTGCCGTCGCCCAGTGCCTGATAACCTATCAGAACAGTCACCGGCCCCACGATATCTGGCATTTCGCAACCCCCGATTATAAAAAGACCGTCCTGTGGGTACAGCTGAAAAGCGGTGATAACAGGGATATGGTTCGGGTGGTTGATTCCGTAAAAACCTACATGCATAACAACCCTCCTCCCATTGCCCTGGATGCACAGTGGTTCGGGCTTACCTATATCAACGTGATCTGGCAGCAGAAGATGGTACGGGGTATGCTGGAAGCCTTTCTCGGGAGCTTTCTCATCGTTTTTCTCATGATGAGCATGCTGTACCGCTCAGCGCTGTGGGGGCTGCTTTCCATGGTACCGCTTACCGTTACCATTGTCTTTATCTACGGGATCATCGGCCTTATCGGCAAGGATTACGACATGCCGGTTGCGGTGCTCTCATCGCTCAGCCTCGGCCTCGCGGTTGACTATGCAATACACTTCCTGTCACGCACCAGGGCTCTGTTTGCCGTCACCGGTTCATGGTCACAAACGGTTGCGCCACTGTTTGGTGAGCCCGCTCGCGCTATCGGCAAAAATATTATTGTTCTGGGGGTCGGTTTTCTTCCGCTGCTTTTTGCTCCGCTCGTTCCGTATAAGACCGTCGGCATCTTCATTGCCTCAATACTGCTCTGCGCAGGCGTTGCCACCCTGTTTATTTTACCCTCATTGATTACCCTGCTTGAAAAGCTTCTCTTTCCCGAGGGTGAGGCCCTGAAGTTTACCTGCAAGTGCGGCACCTGCATCGTATCTGCAATAGCACTAGTTGCGCTTGTTATCATCAACCTTATGCAGTTTACTGCCCTGGGGGTAACAGCGTTGAGCTGGGTCAGTATTGCTGCCGTACTGGTACTGGCACTGGGATGCTACGCCCTGTCGCGGCGGCAGAGCTGTTCCATCGGCTGATATGAGAACCGATAATGACCTATCATGGACAAAGGTGTATAGCACGCCATGTCAACGCCCACAACGTTCAATATGCATTATACCTGTGCTATTTCGCTAGGAGGAACAATGAATTATTTCACATCACTTTTTGTCGCCGTTTTAGTTGTCTGTACAGCAGGTGCGTCAGCACAAACCGTTGAAGAAATTGTCGAAAAATCAAATCATGCCGCCTACTACCAGGATACCGACGGCAGCGCCCGGGTAGCCATGACGATTACCGACAGCCTGGCAAGGACCCGTAACAGGACGTTCACCATTCTCCGCCGGGACGTTCCCGGAAGCGACCCCGCTGACGACGCCCACTGTGAGGACCAAAAGTATTATGTCTATTTCCACCTGCCTGCCGACGTCAATGAAATGGTGTTCCTGGTGTGGAAGCATGTTTTGCAGGATGATGACCGCTGGCTGTACCTTCCCGCGCTGGACCTGGTAAAGCGTATCTCGGCCACGGAAAAGCGTACCAGTTTTGTCGGATCCGATTTCTATTATGAAGATGTCTCAGGAAGAAATATTAATGACGATATCCATGAACTGATCAGCACCGACGCGACCTATTATGTGGTGAAAAACACACCCAAAAATCAGGATACTGTTGAATTTGCTTATTACACTGCCTGGATTCATACAAAAACATTCCTCACCATCAAAGTGGCCTATATCGATAAAAAGGGCGAAAAATACAGGGAATATACGGCACTCAAGGTCGACACCATACAGGGATATCCCACGGTAACTAAAGCACAAATGAAGAATCTCCGCACCGGCAGCTCAACCGTATTGGAATACAGCGCCGTGAAATATCATATCGATGTCCCGGACAACATATTTACCGAACGCTACCTGCGCCGTCCGCCGACAAAATATCTGAGATAAAAAACAATCATCATTTACTGTTCGTCCGCACATGAACCCGATTTCTTTATGTATATGGACCACAGCGCTTATGCTCATGCTCGTATCCAACAGCACCGCCCAGGACCGTCCTGTATTACCACAGGGGCTTTCAGAACCTCCCGTCACTGAAGGCGACCCCCCTGCCCTGCCGCCGGGTCTTTTACAGGATGATGCGCCGTCCCTTCCGGAAGGGCCTGGAGATGAACCAACACCACTGGATGCGTTTCCGTCCGGAATCGCATCCAGCCCGTCAATGCCGTTGAATGTGACCTGCTATTGGGAACTGCGGGGCGGGCTGCGGACCGATAACGATCCCCATGAAAAACAAACACCCCTTTTAGAATCACGCCTCCAGATTGCAGGTGACGGGCAGTGGGAAAGAGTAGTTGTAAAGATCACCGCTGACGTCATCTATGACGGCGTTGTGGCCCGAAATCGCATACAGCTCAACAGGGGAGAAGGCTGGATTGATCTGCGGGAAGCAAATATCACGTTTTCTCCGACGCATTATATGGATGTTAAGGCAGGGCGTCAGGTAATGACCTGGGGTACGGGAGATCTCATCTTTATAAACGATCTTTTTCCGAAGGACTGGAATTCATTCTTCATCGGACGCGACGAAGAATATTTGAAAGCCCCAAGCGATGCAGTCAAGGTGTCGCTGTTCAGCAGCGCTGCAAATATAGATTTATACTACATTCCGGTATTCGACCATGACCGTTATGTAGACGGCAGAAGAGTCTCGTATTGGAACAGCAGCCGCAACAGGCGCTCAGGTCGGAACACAATCGTTCGTCCCCTGCGAAACAACCGGTGGTTTCACGACTTCGAGGCAGGCTGCCGGCTGTATAGGAATTTTTCGGGATACGAGATAGCCCTGTACGGCTACACGGGGTTCTGGAAAAGTCCGGCCGGCGTGGACAGAAAAAACTTCCGGCCGACATTTCCTGATCTTTCTGTTTACGGCGGGAGTTTCAGAGGGCGACTTTTCAGCGGTATTGCCAATGTAGAACTGGGGTATTACGACTCCGATGATGACCACAGCGGGAATAACCCCTCGGTAAAAAACAGTGAAATACGTTTTCTGATGGGATATGATATCGAACTTGCCCGTGATTTTACGGCAGTCTTTCAGTACTATCTGGAACACATGCGGCACTACGCCGCATACAGGCGGGTACTTCCCAAAAGTACCTATCCCAGGCATCGCAACCGTCACCTTATTACCGCACGTTTTACAAAACTGCTGCTCAATCAGAATCTCAGCCTGTGCCTTTTTATATACTTTTGCCCAACAGACAGTGATGTGTACGTGCGAACAAATATCACGTGGAAAGTGAGCGACAGCTGGTCCGTGGAAACCGGTGGAAACAGTTTTTATGGAAGGCACCCGTATACGTTTTTCGGGCAGTTTGAAAAGAATTCCAACATATATGTGGGAATAAGGCGCTATTTCACCTACTGACAGGATAAAAAAACAGCAGTTTGAAAAAACTGCTGTTTTACAAAGGAGGATGTAATCAATAAAAGTTATTACGCATTACTGATGGGCGTGCTTTTCCTTTTTGGGCGAGCTTTTTATAAACATCTCCTCAAGGCATTTCTTACTGAATCTCCACTGTCCGCCCACTTTAATACCCGGGATTTCACCTTCACCCACAAGACGGTACAGTGTTCTTTCTTTAATCTGTAAGAACTTGGCAGCGCTCCTTATATCCATTATTTCGTCTGCCATTACTTTCTCCTTCCTTATTCAGTACAACCTCTTTCCAGACACATAAAATATCGGAAGGCCTATGGTGAAACTTTACAGATTTTTTGCTAAATTTTGAAATTTTTTGTTAGTTTATAATAAATTAAAGATATAAATAACCATAATAGATTGTTTAAAAATATACATTATTGTAAATTTAAATATTTTTGATTTATATTTATTTGTAAGTTTAGTATTTAATTATTTTAACATCCATTTCTGAAAGAAACCGGATAACGGACTCTTTTAAAGCAATATGGGTGAAAAGCACATCGCCCGTATCCGTTTCAACCAGCAATCCCGGTATGGAAAGCTTCATGTTTGCTTTTGCCGCCCTGTCATATTGAAACGTTGCCGGAGACGATTTCACGTCAGTGCCGCAGAACTCAAGCACGCTGCGGACTGTTCTGCCCACATCTTTTTCATGGGGATCCAGCTGCAGCAGGTGATATCCCTGATCCACAATAATATCGCATATATTCCTGGGAAGATTATTGAAGTCTATAAGATGTGCAGACCCGTTGAGTTCATACATGCGGTCGGCCATTACTTCCAATGAAAAACCGTCTTGTGCATGTTCAAAAACATTTGTAGTAAAATTCTTGAAATACGCTATGCCGAGAATATCAAGGATAAGGTCGGTTAAAACCATCGGCTCAGAGGGGACCTGCTCAGAGGAAACCGGTTTTTCATAGGCCGCTTCCCTGCCCTCTTTGACCATTGTATCGGTATTGATGTCCATGATCTCAAGGCCCATATCTGCAAGATAGGATTTGAGGTCAGCGCTTACCGTCTCTTCACCGCCCTCAACAAGATTAACGATAAAAACATTTTTCAAACTGGAATCCTTGAACACGATCCAGTTTCCACTGATGCTGATCTGGATATTATCATTGTTGACAATGTATTCGCCGTTTTTCTCAACGTTATAAAAGCCGCAGGCATCCAAAACTTTGCCTAATATGGAAACCATGTCTTCTTTTTCACGAACGGCAACGATTTCAGCGTTTTCCCATTCAGACGCAATTACCGACTTTACCCCTTCGGGAAGCCGGCGGCCGTAATCAAACAGCACTTTTCTGCCCCAGGGAAATGTATAAACAGGAAACTGCTGAAAATCCAGGCCCACCGTTCCTTTACCGTCAAGGGATATAACGCTTTTTCCTGTCCGGTTATCGCTGCCCTGAAAGGAGCGTGTCAGGACCGACAGCATATCATGCGCACGTTTCCCCTGGGAAAGGGTCCCGTTGTCCGTTATGGTCGTCCCGCCAAGCATGGGAGCGGCAGGCAATGATGGCCGAGCATCCTTGTGCGCCGCGGGCTGATCCCGGCGTGCTGTCTTCTGCAGTAACAGCTCACGGGGAATGATAATTTTCCGCCCCTCACGCAGCTCATTAATATCGTCAATCTGCTCATTTGCCTCCTGGATAAGCCGATACGTCCTTGAACTGAAAATTATTTCCTCCGGCAGGCCGCACCTGTGACGCAGTATCTTGGCAAGATGTTCTCCTGATCTGACGGTATGGACAAACGGCGGCGGCCGGTCTCCTGCACTGGTTTTTTCCACCTGTTTTCCTTTCTCATATTTATACGGAACCAGCATGTTCTGATTCGGCCGCAATTGATTAATGTCTTTAATGGCAGGATTTATTGCCTTGGCAAGCTTGCAGTAGAAGGCAATTTTTCTGTTGGGCAGATTGTAATGCTCCCTGAGAATTTTCCAGAGGTATTCGCCTTTTTTGATTGTGCGGGGTTCTGAATAGACGGCCCCCCCCTTGTATTGCTTTACCACAACCGACTTCTTGAAAAGCAGATGGGGCGCTGCTTCCTCCTGCTCGGCCGGACAGGGGCGGGGCAGCAGCAGAGCGGCAATCAAACAGAACAAGCAGCAACAGGAAGCAGACAGCCGGGCACACACATCAAAGACCGGCCCGCACGCAGCATCCTGGCTGTTTGCAGTGGGGACAGGGCGGATTGGACGAACAAGGGGCCGCCTTATTAGATGTTTTTCCATGAGCATACTTCCTCCGCATCAGTCAACAGTTAACATCATCCTCCCCGACAGCGGTGCTCGTTTTGTACATGGCATGCAACCCAGTGGCCGCGCGCTTTTTCCTCAAGCCGGGGCTGCGTATGCATACAGGCGTCGGGGCGGAAGAGGGGACACCTGTTTGAAAAAATACAGCCCCCGGGTGCCGTACGAGGACCGGACATTTCCCCGCGTAACATAATGCGCTTCCCGACACGTGCCGGATCGGGAACGGGCACGGCAGAAAGAAGCGCTTCGGTGTAAGGGTGCATTGGATTATCGCACAGTTCATTGCATGGCGCAATTTCAACTATTTTCCCCCAATACATTACCGCAATTCTTGTGCTGACAAAGCGAACCACACTCAGGTCATGAGATATGAAAAGGTAGGTGAGATTCATCCTTTTTTGAAGGTCGAGAAAAAGATTTATTGTCTGCGCCTGAATCGACACATCCAGGGCAGATACAGGCTCATCGGCAACTATCAGCTCGGGGTTCAGACTTAACGCCCGTGCTATGCCGATGCGCTGGCGCTGTCCGCTGCTGAACTCATGAGGGTATTTGTTCATGTAATCCTTCTGAAGCCCTACCTGTGCCATAAGTTCAGCAACTTTTTCTGTTCTATCACGGCGACGGCCGATGTTATGGACAAGCAGCGGCTCCCCGATTATACTACCGGCTTTTTTACGGGGATCCAGCGATGAGAAGGGATCCTGAAAAACCATCTGGACTTTTCTGCTGTAGTGCTTCTTCTCAGCCCCGCGCACATTCAAAATGCTTTTGTTCTTAAAGAGAATATCACCGCTGTCTGCAGGTTCAAGCCCGAGGACCAGCTTTGCTATGGTTGACTTACCACAGCCGCTTTCACCGACAAGACCAAGGGTTTCGCCTTGGGTTACACTCAAACTGACATCATCTACCGCTTGCACCACATCCGGGGCGTGAGAAAAAAGCCCCGTGGGAACGGGAAAGCTTTTTTTGAGATGTATAATATCCAGCAAACGGTTATCATTCATTGTGCCGCACACCCCATTGAGCACATGACAGTAGGGTTATTACCCACCGTGCTCCGGCTGGTTTCCCGCAGGTGCACGGTGCCGTCACCATGCTACATTATGTCCGCTCATACAGCCAGCACCTGACAAGATGATTGGGATCGTTTTCTGTGGGATGATTAATCAAAGCAGGTTCGTCGGTCAGACATTTATTACACACCTGTTCACACCGGCTGCTGAACTTACAGCCTCCGGGAAGTTCCCAAACAGAAGGTATCATACCCTTTATGGGTTTCAGCCTCCGGGAACCGGACCCGGGAAGCGATGCGAGGAGCCCCCTGGTATACGGACTCAGAGGATTGTGAAAAAGCGCTGTAACATCGGCGTATTCCACTACTCTACCTGCATACATGACAGCAACATTTTGTGCCGTTTCGGCAACAACACCAAGATCATGGGTAATAAGAATCAGGGCCATATGCTGCTTTTCTTTAAGGGCGTGAAGCAGTTCCATAATCTGGGCCTGGACGGTAACGTCCAAAGCGGTTGTCGGTTCATCGGCAATGACCAGTTCAGGCCCGCATGCCAGGGCCATGGCAATCATAACCCGCTGACGCATCCCACCGCTCAGTTGATGAGGGTAGTCCCGTACCCTTTGCTCAGGCGACGAAATACCCACAGATTCCAACAGCGCTGACGCATGGGCACGAGCTTCCTTGCCGGGTGTTTTTTTGTGTACACGCAGTGTTTCCGCAATCTGTTCTCCAATTGTCAAAACCGGGTTAAGGGACGTAAGGGGCTCCTGAAAAATCATGGATATCTTATTGCCGCGTATCTTCCGCATCTGCTTTTCCGTCACTGAAACCAAGTCCCGGTTTTCGAACATGATATTCCCGCCGACTATTTTTGCAGTAGAAGACGGCAGTAAACGCAATATCGAAAAAGCCGTCATGGTTTTACCGCACCCCGACTCACCGACAAGGGCCAGGGTTTCACCGCGATGAACTGAGAGGGTCACCCCGTCTACAACGTTTGTTGTCCCTGTATCAAGGAAAAGAGCTGTTGTGAGATTCTTTAATTCGAGAACACATGTCGACATACTGGCCCCTGCCATGGAAATGCGTACGATCTGCAGCTTTGTGTATGAAAATCTATACCAATATGTCAAAGCTAGTCAAATCATATTTGTTTTATTCTATCGCTCCATACGGCAGGGAACTAAAAAAGTGGGGTGAAAAAAACAAAAGAAGCAGGCAAAAGAACGGCTGAATCTCACCGGCAGAAAAAATCTAGAATCCGGGAACACTCTGTAGGTTCTGTTTCCTGGAAACAACTTTAATCCCGACCGACGTACCACAGTACGCACAACGATAGTCGTATTCGTCACCATCAGGCAAAACGATCACAAGGCGCTTGCGCACAGGAACTGCCTGCCGGCATTGTGCACAGAACAGACGTGCCGCTTCAAATTCCTCGAAACTGTTCTGTTCGTACGTTTGATCAGTGCTGTCCATGCTATTCCCCGTCAACGGAATAATCATTTCTTGCTCCGGCAACAGCTGGTTTTGCACCGGGATACTTGTTTTCCTTTGGTTTCTTTTCTTCTTCATCCTGACAGTCAATGCAGTATGTGGCAAACGGCATGACATTGAGCCTTTTTACCGGTATCATGTCCCCGCATCCTTCACAGATGCCGTAACTGCCTTCTTCCAGTTTCTTCAGCGCTTCATCAATGTCATCGAGGGTTTCTGTTTTATTGCCCACGATTGTTGCACTGACGTGTTTGAGCAGATCATCAACTGACTTATCAGCATTATCCTGAAACAGCTCAAAGGACAGTCTGATATCTCCAGACAGAGTATTCTCCATTGATTTGTGAACATCCGCCAGAAGTATTTTTTTCAGCTCCACGAGTACCATCCGAAGGCGTTCTTTTCGCCTTGTGGAAATCACTTTTGGTGCCATAGGTAGATGTCCCCGTTGTATACAGTTCCTGTGCCTTCTGAACATTTTTGTTTCTTTATTGTATAACGTAAGACATCTTTTACCGTTGTCAAGTGGGTGTTTCCATGCCATGCAATGAAACGTCGCCTCCGACAGAGCACATCGAAACAATACCCTTTAAAATTTGACCATAATATGTATAATAGTGACTTTTGTTACGTGTTCACTATACTACTAACGTACAAACCACTAAGCACACAGAGGTAGCATATTATGATTAAAACAAATGAAAGCTATATGAAATTAAAGGCATCATATCTTTTTTCCGATATTGCCCAGCGGGTGGCCGATTATGCACAAAAAAACCCTGACAAAGAAATAATACGGCTTGGGATCGGTGACGTTACCCGGGCGCTGCCCCGGTCATGCATAGAAGCCTTTCACAAAGCGGTTGATGAAATGGCTGAGGAAAGAGGCTTTCGGGGATACGGTCCGGAGCAGGGCTACGATTTTCTTCGTGAAAAGATAGCAGCACATGATTTCCGGTCCCGGGGAGTGGGTATTTGCCCTGATGAAGTTTTTGTCAGTGACGGGGCAAAATGTGACACAGGAAACATCCAGGAACTGTTTGCTCAGGACATCAAAATTGCCATCCCTGATCCTGTTTATCCTGTATACGTAGATACCAATGTCATGGCAGGCCGGACCGGAACAAATGAACAGGGCCGCTATCAGGGCCTGGTCTATCTTGAGTCGACCGAGCAGAATGGATATGTTCCTGATATTCCGGCACAATCAGTTGATCTCATCTATCTGTGTTTTCCCAACAATCCCACCGGTGCAACGGCAACTTCTCTGCAGATGGAGCAATGGGTCGAATATGCCCACAGGCATAAAGCGCTCATACTTTTCGATGCTGCCTATGAGTGTTTCATTCGTGACGACAGCCTTATCCACAGTATTTTCGAGATTGACGGTGCCGATGAGGTGGCTATTGAATTCAGGAGTTTTTCAAAAAATGCAGGTTTCACGGGCACCCGTTGCGCCTATACGGTGGTACCTAAAACATGCCGGGCATTTGATGAAAAAGGCGGTTCCCTGAAGCTTCATCCTCTGTGGCTCAGGCGCCAGAGCACAAAATTCAACGGTGTTTCTTATCCGGTGCAGCGCGCTGCCGAAGCCGTCTATTCAGAGAATGGGAAGCGGCAGGTTCGTGAACTGACCGACTACTATCTGAAAAATGCCGCTCTTATTGTTGAAAAGATGACCGGCCTTGGATATGCCTGCACCGGGGGTGTGAATTCCCCCTATATCTGGATAAAGGCGGACAGGGATTCCTGGGAATTTTTTGATCTGCTGCTGGAAAGGGCCGGTGTTGTCTGCACGCCGGGATCAGGTTTCGGCAAGTGCGGGCAAGGCTATATTCGGATCAGCGCGTTTAACTCCTTTGAAAATGTTGCCAAGGCGCTGGAGCGTATCGGTAACGCACTGCAGTGACATACCAAAGTATCAACGCCTATTGAAAATCCCGTTTCGTGCCCGGGAAAAAACGGGGCATCACGGTGTGTACATTTTATATGTAGATACGCGCCGCTTGTTATCAGATCCCGTATTGCGGGGACCCCGCTTATCCCGCCCTGGCGGAACGGCCCTCCTGCCCCATGCCAAAGCCGCTCTCTCCCCCCGCTTGCGGTATCTTATATACGCCCGGTTGTTTTCCTCTTACCCACTTGTCTTAACCTATCAACCATTTCTTATTAAATTTTACAGCATACTATTTTTATGTTGATTTTATTATTGTTTGCATGTATATGCAAAAAAATAGTGATTGGATAGATTAGAATCTATTTTTTGTCAGTTTAACGTTTTTTATAGAAGGGAGGTGCAGTTTACAGCAACCAATTACCCGCCAATAACAGCATGACAAAAAAGGAGGGGCACCATGAACAACATACCTTGGGTAAAGAAAATATTTTTATTTTTTGCAGGATGCATCTTCCTGGTACCGGGCGTTTGTTCGGAATGCCTTGGTACAAATATGGAACTTCTGGAGTCACCTATCGATATTGCCGTAACACCGCGCAACCAATGGAACCCGGCGGTTGCGTATAACTCCAGTGATAACGATTTTATGGTGCTCTGGCGCACCAACGGAAAGCTGAGGGACGACTGCAGCGAAGCAGATGACTATGATTGCTCAAACAGCTTCCACAGTATCGACGGACAGCGCATCTCGGCCGAAGGCGAACCGCTCGGCGATCAATTCATGATCAGCCAGCCCGAAATAGGGTGGAAAACCCTTCCCAAGATTGCCTATAATCCGAATACTAATGACTACATGGTGTTCTTTACCACAGGATTGGAGTTCATCGGTCAAGACGGAAATACAGCCATAATAGATAACCAGGGCGCTATTATATCAGGCCCGGCTCAACTGTACCCCACCCCGTACAACCTGAGTCATCCCGAAATCCTTTTTAACAGCTCATACCGTCAATTCCTGGTTGCTTTCAATGACAACCTGTACGGGAATTCGCTTGATAATCTTGGCTATATACTCGACGAATCAGGCAATCAGGTAACGGGACCGTTTATCATTGGAGGAGATACCGGCACCCAGTTCAACCCCCAGGCCGCCTATAACTCAACCGATGACACCTATTTCGTTATCTGGGAAGATTTCAGAAATGTGGGGGGCATGTGGGACCCCAGCGATATTTACGGCGCTGTTATCGACAGCCAGGGGGGATTGGTGATTGAAGTACCTGTTGTAGATGATTTCGGGGATGCGGATGAAGGTGACCAGCGTGTCCAGAATGTTGTCTACAATCCTGACCGCAACGAATATCTTACCGCCTGGAGGGACACCAGACCGTCCTTGGATAATGCGGGTGTCGTTGGAAGAATTATTCAGGCAGACGGGACACCGGCGGGCCCTGATTTCGTAATCGCCGATGCACCGGGAAGCCAGAGCATGCCACAAATCATTTATGTCAAATCAAAAGGGCAGTATTTCATACTATGGGACGACAACCGGAACGCTTCCGACCACAGCAGCCCGTACCAGTCGGACAATACCGATATATACGCCAAATGGTTAAATTACGCGGGCGAACAGGTCGGTGATGAAATTCCAATTTGTACTGATCCGGGAGTGCAAACCACCGCCGACCTTGCCTACAGTCCCGTTATGGACAGATTTCTTATTGCCTGGAAGGACAAAAATGCACCTGACGACTATGCGGTAATTGAAGGCGAAGGGGGCGGCCACGTCTTCACCGATCAGGCCGATGTACGGGGAGCACTCTATGGCGTTCCCTCATTTCTCAGCTGCCGTGTTGTCGATGGGCAAACGGGCTCAGGCATCGAGGGTGCAGCAGCACTTGTCATCGGCCCTCTTACCATCGCATTTGAAGAAACAATTGATCAGGGCTGGTGTAACATTGTAGAGGATTCCCAGCCGCCGGGGACATATGTAATAATAGTGTTCTATTCAGGCTATCAGATAGCCGTAGAATTAATAGATTATCAGGGTGGACCGAAACAGACTATCATCGCGTTGACCCCGTGGTAACCATGTGTTCTAGTAAAGGAAGGCGCCGCCTGTATGCGGTTCCTTCCTTTACGCCATAAATCTGCCGGCATTATCCCTGCTCAAGGTAATGCCGCAAAACCTGAAGCGTGCCTGCAGTATTGTCCCCGGGTGCAATAAATCCCCCGGCCCGTCTTACTGTATCGATAACCTCCGAAGAGGCGTCTGCTGGACATCCGACCTTTGCGGCAACCGAACCGTTGAGCATGGTGATGTCATTATACCCGTCCCCCACGGCAATAATATTCTGGCGGTTGACCCCCAGCAGCTCGGCGCATTTTTTTAGAATGCCTGCTTTAGAAAAGGCTTCGTGGAGAATAAATGTCCATTCCTTGTTCCCGGAAAGCTGCGCGTCGGGCCAGGGGCTGACCAGTTCTTCAATGCACCTGCGCAAATGCGGCGTCTCGTCGGAAGGCACCATATAGGCAAAGACCAGATCATTGATGACCCGATCCACAACAGAAAACCGAGCATCAATAAGCCGTTGCCACTGGTGAAACAAGGGTGATATTTTCTCCCAGAGATCTCTGTGAAGCAGCATCTGGCTGTTATTCCATGGTGAACAGGGCCGATACTGCTCATCACCGTCAAGAAGATGGATAAAACGCTGGCAGCTTAATATTGCGGCAGGGCGCTGCTCGGGCACCAGCATAGCGGCAATATCTATCATGGCCTCCGTATACCTGTCTGAGTTCATGGCCCACGCGACACCGTCTTGACGAAGCGACGCAATATACTGCATCAGACCGGGTTCCATCTCAAGACGTGGCTCATACCGGACCGATGTTCCATCGAGATCCAAAACAACTAAACAGTTCCCATTCATATCGTTTGCTTCCTTTTAGCCAGGTGGTTTGAACAACAAAAATAAAGATAGCATGCATGGTCTGAACATGCAAATTATTGCTCTTTGCAGACGGTATCGATAATATTATCGATTGACTAACATTTCATCATTGTATAGAGTTTTACCATTATTAATTGCTCGAGAGAAAACCATGGGTTCTCATGTTATCGGCATTGATGTCGGCGGCACCATGATCAAGGGAGGCCTTTTCGATGAGCACGGCACCCTTATAAAAAAAGAGTCCATCCCTACCGGGAAAGGTGATGATCAGGAACATTTTATTGATGCAATCAGTTCCCTTGCTGGCTTGCTGCAGAAGGATGGGCCGGCTTCAGGGTTGGGGATGGGCGCTGCAGGTGTTATTGACCGTGAGCGCACACTGCTTATTGAGTCTCCCAACCTCCCCTGCCTTAATAATTTTCCCGTCAAACAGATGCTTGAACGCACACTGAGCATGCCGGTGTTTATAGAAAACGATGCCAATGTGGCCGCACTGGGTGAACGGTGGGCGGGTTCCGGCAAGGACGAGTCCAGTTTTCTTCTCATCACCCTGGGCACCGGCATCGGTTCCGGTTTGATCCTGAACGGCAGCCTCTGGAGCGGTGAAAAGGGGAAAGCCGGTGAGTTCGGGCACCTTGTCGTAAACCCCGACGGTGCCTTGTGCGCCTGCGGGAAAAAAGGGTGCCTTGAAGCACATGCCTCCGGCACCGCCATAGTGCGCATGGCCCGTGAAGAGCTGGCAGCGGGGGGGCAAACGTCTCTCCAGCCGTCTCATGACACACCGGACGGCGTAACACCCGAAGCCGTTTACCGTGAAGCAAAAAAGGGGGACCGGATATGCGCCGACATCTATTATACGGCGGCCCGGTACCTGGCAGTGGGTATTGCGAATGTCAACAACCTGCTGGACATTCACCATTTCATCCTGGGCGGCGGGGTAAGCAAGGCTTTTGACCTGTTTGCGGACGTTTTGATCAAGGAAATTCGTTGCAATGTGTTTTCCGTGTCACGCGATGCTGTCAGGGTTGTCGTCTCCCGCCTCGGCAACGACGCCGGCATATACGGTGCGGGGTATCTGGCAAAGGAGCAATATGCGGGCCGGTAATATCAGCAGCACGGGTCACTGCCTGCTCGATCCCCTATTGTTGACACATCCCGCTTGCCTGATTCAAAATAAAAATCAATTACAGATAGTTAAAAACAGTACATGTGCAACAGGCACCACCAATTAACCCTACGTGACAGAAAAACTTAAAAACCATTTTAAATGAGTTCCAATAGTGTGGAACTAATCTCACGAAATTTGATCATAAATTTTCTAAAATAGATACTCATAACGCATTTTATTTACCACTCAATATAGCTTAGCCGTTACTTCCCTGTCGCGCACAAATGTTTCATACTCAAGTGCTTACGATTGAGCCACGGTGCGGGTTTACCGATTCACAACAATGTCAAACACCGTGACATGGCATTCAGGATTAAGCGAAGGGCCCTCCTCGACAACAACGCGCTGATCATATGCAACATAGGCTTTTCCATCTTTCACAATGACCCAGGGCCTGCCCGCCTGTGGGTACTCCTCAGGGTCGGGGGTGTCCGGAGGAAGGAAATCCGTTATTTTGACGTTCCCCAAAAGATTCCAGTCTGTATCGAACACTGCCAGAACTGCATTCTGCGACGGGCGGGTCGTGTGGTCGAGATATGCTACGTAAAACAATCCGTCTTCGTAGGCCACCCCCTGCGGCCACTGCCCTTCAGGCATAATTGTTTGTGAACCCAGGTAATTCCAGCTGGTATCATATTTCATGATAATAATATCGCCGAAGTAGGATGTTGATGAAACATAATAGTAAACATCATCGACAAACGTCATGGAAGCGCCATTTATGTGCATTGTATCATCGAGAATCATCTTTTGTTCGAATTCCAGGTCAGTGCCGTAAAGATAATGATACGTTGCGCCGCCCAGATTTGCGTCGGGCACGCCGTCCGGTTCGACAAAACTGCTTAGGATGAGCCGGTTGTTGACCAGTGCAAGCATTTGGTCGTATCCGACCTCATTGTCTTCCAACTCGACAGCGACCTGTTTTACCTCCCTCCAGTCACGGTCATATTTAACAAGATCCATGAAGCCGGTTTCCATGTCGATTGAACAAAAATAGTAGAAATCACCAGAAAATGCTGCAGCGTAATCACAGCTTTGTGCATTACGGAATATTCCGGATGATCCGGTCTCAGCCAGATCTTCCGTATAGTCTTTATATCCAAAATCAGTGCCCGGATCCGGCTGGTCCGTCTGGAAGGTTACAAAGAAGCCTCCTTCGTTTTTTTGGAAAATGCGCGAGAAGTACCCGCCGTTTTCAAACGTGTCGTCGGGTATCACCGTGATGTCTTTCACTTTTTCAAAGGTAACGCTTACGGTTGTTGTAGTCGTGGATGTAGTGGTTTCCGCTATGGTCGTAGTAGTCGCCGGGAACCTATCATTATCCGTATCGTCCCGTTCACACGCAGCCGGCATCAGGGCAAACAAAGATAAAGCTAAAATCATCCCAAAATCTACAGTACGCTTGAACATTTTTTTCCTTTTCCGTTAGAGAAAAAATTTTTACTTTAGAGCAAAAAATCAAGTCATTACAGCTGCAAATCCGGTAAGAACTAAAAAAATCCCCACTGCAAATAAACTTCCAGCACATAAAAGTGCAGAAACCGTATGCATGAGGCAACCGCACGTGAAGTCCAGTAAAACAGAAATGTATGCAAAACACCACAAAATTCCGGAAATATTGTGCAGGATCAGCAGCCGGCTTCTTTTTCAGGATTGCTTGTCTTCCGCTATAGCGCGCCTGAAACTGGTCGACTTAAGATTGATCGTAAACGTCGGTGCCGTGCCGAAGGTGGTAGTTTCGGACCGTTTACACCATGCCGGCAAGGAAGCGTTCAACTATCCGGGGCGCAATCTCTTTTACTGAACGTATACCAAAGTGCCGCTTGAATGCCGCGACCGGTATCACGACCTTTGCCATTGACCGGTGCCCTCCTGCCGTGCCTATATCATTAAAAGCACTGCTCACCAGTTCTCCCGCGTGCTTCACGTACCCTACGTTTCGTATACTGCACACAATATTACTTTCAAAAATACCGGATACCACCGACCACTCCGCACCCCCAATCTGCAGGCAAAAATCAGAGAGCCGCGGAATAATGTCCTCCCTGTCAACGCGGCCGAGGTGGGTAAACATGGTATTATTAATCACCTGCGCATGTTTGAGTGCTTTGACAAAACTGCTGATCTCATCATATTCCAGTGTGGAGTGTTCAATCTGCCGGATGAGATTCAGGTTGGCCATGGGGTAGAGATAGGTAAAAACTTCAATATCTGCCGGACTGATCCCTCTTCCCAGAAACATGGTATCGGTCTTTATACCATAGACAAGTGCTGTTGCCAGACGCTGGGTTATCCTGTAGCCGCCGTCAATGAGATATTCTGCCAGAATAGTTGATGTGGCGCCGTACGGAACGCGGACGTCGGAGAAAGGCACATGGCTATATTCATCATAGGGATGATGATCAAGCACAATGTCTGCGTTAATGGAAACATCATGAAAATACGGCGGTTGCACATCAACAAGGGCAATGTGGGAGAATGCGGCCAGGTCATCGGCGGCAACCTTCATGACCGGTATGTCAAGCAGTTTTATCATATTCAGGTTTTCGCTTCTGGTTACCTGTCCGAATGACCCTATGGGGGCGGTCTGCTTGTTTCTGCCCAGAAGCACCCTGAGCGCCAATCCGCCGGCCAGCGCATCAGGGTCGGGGTCGTCCTGTAACAGTATGAGGATATTTTCAGCCCCCCGGTTGATTTCAAGCAGTGCCGCCAGTTTTTTTCGGTTATCTATCTTTTTCCAGAGTGCCGTGAGCTGGTTGGTCAGAATGGCCTCAATCGCAATGGGAAAAATATTTTCATGCTCCCCAATATCCAACAGACTGTTCTGCTCGGTCGTTATAACGATTACCGGAACGCTGTCATGCCGGGCAACAACCTCCTCCAAACATTTTTTTAGTTTTGCAGTATCGCGAAAACAGAGAATGAGCCTGTCATCAGCGGAAAGTGCAAACTTCCTGAACAGGGACTGTGCGGTCAGTGTCTTTGTCCGGTAAATTTCGAAGCCTTCCCGGGCAATATCGTTGTCATCGAATGCGGCACCGTGGACTATCAGGCACACATGCTCCTGTGTGCCCAGAAAGGGTTTCAGGACGGAAAAAATGATCTGATCTTCAAGGAGGGCTATCGTTCTCATGCTACAGCCGTATCATCATCGTTATTATTCATTCAAGCGTCCGGACCCGGCACATCAGGTTCCTGAAACCTCGGCCGCCGGGACATCGGCTGTACGACGGTGAAAATCTCTAAATTGTTTCAGGGGGATGTGTCACTGTTTTTTCAATACACGGCGCTGAGGACGGTATGATCGAAACGTTCTCACGGATTTTCCGCCGCTGAAAAGCCGGACCGTACCGGTAGACTCTGAGACGGTAACTGCTATTGCATTTGTATGAAGTGTTATGGCAGACGCTGCCGCATGACGTGCACCCAGCCCCTTCATGGGAGTCGTTTTCCCGGCCCCGGCATGGAGAAACCTCCCTCCGGAGGCAACAACACCGTCATCGCGTATAATAAAGGCCCCGTCAATAAGTGTCAGCTCCTTAATACTCTCCTGGACCTTGTGATCGAAAATATTTCTTTCTTCTGCAGGGTAGCCGAGAAACGGATCAAAAATCATGGGCTTTGAAAGCTCCAGGACTTTTTCCGTGTCACCCACAACGAAGATGGTCCCTACGGATACGCTTTCACGGCCTTCCTGACCGATTTCCAGGGCAAGGTTAACAACAAGAAAGAGAATATCAACCGGTATCTTTCTCCCGATACGTTTTAAATCCCGGGGTGATATTGGACTGAAATACTCCTCAACCTTTACAACACGCATGGTATCAAGCATCTTCGTGCCGCCAAGACTGTATATGCATATCACCCGCTCACCCTTTATCAATTTGCCTGCTTCAACCGCAGCACGAAGAATATATTCCAGCCTGTCACTTCGGGCCACCCCGCTGAAATCGCACAGAAAGGTCTCAACGGTTATACTTTCGGCCAGCTTTTTGCCCGCTATAGCCAGAATAAACTGGGATTTTGCGTAATATGGCTGCGCGGCATTCCATACCGACACGCCTTCGCACACAACCATAATCTTCTTTATTTTCAGCCTCTCTGCTATCTGGGTAGCCTCATCAATAATAATCTGGCTTTCCCGATCAGCTTTTCCCTGTGCCATGGTGCTCCTTTATATACCCCGTCTGTAGGTTACTGAAGCATTTTAAGGAAGGTGAACAAGGCGGTTCTTTCGTTTTGCAGGGCCCTTTTTAATTCAGGCCCGGCCTTTTTTTCAATAAGCCGCATGATATCATCCAAGTGCCGTTCAAGGCCGGTTCCTATAGTGCCCCGGGTCATTAAAGTACCTGCATCAAGCACTGCCCGGCCGATGAACTGCCGTATTTTTCTTCTCACCGCGGGATGGTCCGTGATCATGGCCTGCATTTCCGGTGCATGCAGATAATAGAGTCTTGTCCACCGCCGTCCGAAACTGCTTTTTGCAAGCACCCTGTCCCGGACTGAACGAAGCAGGTTGATGCTGCTGTCCTGCACCAGCATGGAGACCGGACAGGATGAATCCAGCAGCAGGGAAAAATTCTGCTGTGTTTCCTGGCCAGCGGTTATCACAATATCATCCTCAATATCCACCAGCCCGTTCTTATCGGCTATCACGGTATAGGAATCTTCTGTTGCTGCAAGGGGAAGCATGTAGTAACCGCCGCCGGCTGAAACGGTTGATGTGCCGTTTGTCTGGGGGACCTCGCCGGACAGTACCGTTATGGTAGCATTGTCGATACCCTCGCCGGTCAGGGCATTGCGCACCTCACCCACCAGATAGCCGAAATCACTTCCCGTCGTAATGATTTTAAAGGACGGCACCGGGGTGCAGTCACCGACACTGACGGAATAGTTCCATACGCCGCTTCGCGCATTATCGATGGTCATGGTTCTGGAATACCCGCTGCTGATCCTCCACGGTGATCCTTCTGCACGCGCACCTGTTGCGTTTGTGATATCAAGGGTGAATTCGCACTGGTCCTGACGTGTATCACGCAGCGCTGTTGCAGCGCCTCCCGGAGGGTGAAGCATAGCTTCCATCTTGGCGGCAACCCCGGAAATCTCAAACATGTCTTCTCCGACGACAATCTCTTCGCCGCCTGCAATAAATTCTGTGGTTACAACAACATCCCATCTGCCGATAAGGGTCCCCTGGGTAACCTCATCGGTACTGAGAATGCTCAGCACCGCGGTAAGTGCGGTGTCGCTGAGCACATTGACGTCATCATCCTCGGGCAGGGCTTTTGCAATTCTCTGCCCTTCATCGTTGAAAATTTCGACCCGGGTCCTGTCCTTTGTGAAGTTGGTGTTGCTTCCCACAATGGTAATACTGAGGCGCTGTTCAGGCACGCCCTGATTCGGCATGACACTTAAGATGCTGGGGGTACCTGATGTGAAGTACACATTGAGTTGCTGCCGGTGCAGGCGGTTGGCCACGGAAAAGGTAATGGGCTCGGTGGGCGTGCCTTGTATTTTCTGTGAAATGTTCAGCGCAGCGGCCTTGCTGACTTTGTTGCCGTAAAGGTCCGTAACCGTAACCATCAGGGGAACCGGACCGACGCCGGCCGAATCTTCGGGCAGGTAATGGGTAAAAATGCCTGAAAAAGGATCAAAGGTTATAAAAGCGCTGTCATTGGTTATACCGAATGCATAGGTATAAATGCCGTCGCTTGCAACATCGTCTTCAAACATCCCGTTATCAAGCATGGCAACCTGCGTGAGTTCTCCCAGTTGAAAATCCGTAAAATCATCAGAAACGGTCAGGCCGAACATACCAAGCGCGCTGAGATCCAGGGTAACAGCATCAATGCGGCTCAAAACGTCCTGCCCTTCGGAAGGAGACGTTATCTGGGCGGATATTGTCGTGGGGTTTCCTTCGTTTTCAACAGCAGAAAGGCTCATTGAAACGGAAATCGTCACGTCGGGCTCCTGGTCCTCCTGGGTACCGGGTCCGATACAGTAAAGGTTGCCGTCATCCGAGCCGACATACAGCAAATTGCCCGTACCGATTGCAGGCGAAGAGCGCACCATACCGAACGTTACCTGCTTCCACTTAAGCGACCCGTCGGGATAGAGTGCGTATATATAATGATCATCGGACCCGAAATAGATATCACCGTTTACGTCAACGGCGGGAGAAGATCTGATAGGCCCGAATGTTGCAAAGGTCCATTCAAGCTCCCCGTTCTCATCATAGGCATACAGCATGCCGTCATCAGACCCGACATATATATAGGTCTCTCCGTTCACATTGCTTACAGCAGGCGACGACCGGATCTTATCGCCGGTCTTTCGTTTCCAGATCAGTTCACCCTGCTGTGCGTCACCGTCTACATTCTCGCTCAGGGCGTACAGATAGCCGTTGTCGGCGCCCACGTATACCCTGTCGTCATACACTGCAGGTGATGAAAGCACTTCCGCGTCGAGGTCATATTTCCATTTGAGCATGTCTGCGGTGCCGGCTGCCTCGGTTGCATTGTCGGCGGCATTGGGATTGATGGCATAGAGATAATCGCCGCTGCCGAAAAAAAGCGTATTGCCCGAAAACGCCGGTGAAGAACGGACCTTGTCCAGGGTGACAAACGACCAGAGTTCAATATCGGCCTGGTAAATTTTGTTGCTCTGGCTCACGACATTGGACATATCAGGGTCAAGGGTGACGGCAAGCAGGCTGCCGCCGTCTGTTCCCATATATGCAGTTGAGCCGCTGATGACGGGCGAGGACAGGATGTCGGTGTTGTAATCACATTTCCACACCACCTCTCCTGCTGCATCCAGATAATACATGTACCCGTCGGAACAAACGGCAAACACGCTTCCGTCGGACGTGACCGCGGGCGATGCCTGGACGGGACAGGAAACATTATAAATCCATCCCGACTCGCCGTACTGTGCAAGATATCCGCCCTCGGTTGCTGCATAAATAGCTTCGTTTGATCCGATGACGGGAGATGCACTGATGGGACTGGTGTCATTATACGGCCGCCACCGCATCTTCACGTCGATCTCCTCCGGCGGTCCTTCAAGTGTCGTTGAGCCGGTGTGGGCGGCATTGCCGCGGAAGGTGGACCATGTGCTTGTCCCGTTGTCTTGGGCGTGGGCTTTCGATGCGGGCAGCGCACACCACAGCAGGATAAAAAGGCTGATGGCAAGGAAGAATGAAGGGTACAGTTGTCGTCTTTTAATAATCATTGTAACGGATTTCTAATTAGAGAGCGTAAGGGTCATGGCCATTTCAACGGGAAAATCGGACTCGGGCTGTTTGGCTACAGCCGCGGTCACAACAAAACCGATAGAAATGTCGGGATTTACATCAACCGTATAGCTGACGTCTTCAAAGGCATACGCCAGTTTTAAGGGAAGCACTTCGAAAAAAGGCATGGTGACGGTAGCGACGCCGAAGCTCATAAACATACCGAACGTTGCATAGCGGATTTCCGCCCCCGCATCACCGACCGGGGTCACGTTGATCTTGAGCTGATGGACCTCCTGGTCGGGCGACATGGCCGTCACCACCGCAAGATAGCTGCTGCCGCTGTTAGGCGCAACTGCGTCGAATTCAAAATCAATTGACCGGGCGTCACCAGGCACGAGAAAATAAAAATCAAAAAGCGGCTGGTGTGAATCGCTGCTTTGTACAGGTAAAAGTGCTTCCGCTGCCGTGGAGCCGGCTGCAAGGGCCGTAAACAAAAGAAAACAAATGAGCAATACGTTTCTGGAAAAAGATTTCATTGATAGGCTGTCTGGTTGTCGGTTATCAAATTTTTCACACACCGTCAGACGTTTGCAATACCGTAAAACCGCGATGGTCCCTGCAATCACGCACTATCGGGTGTGTCCCCGTATGGAGTATGAACAGCTGCGTCTTATACGCGGGCTCTGTCCCCCGCCGTTATGATCGAAAAATTATAAATAAAACAATATGTTGTGTCAAACAAATCTTTTTTTGTCGCCATCGTTTTATTGCATCGCCGATACACCTGCCACAAGTACGACTATACAAAGAATAAAAATCGGCACACGAGAGCATAAAAATCAAATTAAAAAAGCATTAACATTTATATTGATAAAGTTTTTCTTGTGTGTTATTCTGTATATTTTACAAAACAATGCCAATTAGATGGAGGTATGTATAGATGGCGTCAGTATGCAGCATATGTGGAAAAGGCAGACAGGTCGGCTATAACATCAGCCACGCGCACAACAAGACAAAGAAGGTCTGGAAGCCCAACATCCAGAAAGTCAGAGCTGTTAAGGACGGTACCGTACAAAAGATATATGTTTGTACCCGGTGCATCAGGTCAGGATTTGTTCAGAAACCGTCAAAAAAAGCAACCCAGCAAAAGTCCGCACAGAGTGACGGGTAAATCGGACGATTCATTCGTATAGTAACGAACGCCTGTGCAGGACCGGTCAAAAGACGTCGCTAAGAACCGCCGGTCTCATGAAGGGGCCCCTATCCTCCTGACGGCTAGGACGCCGGAGACTTTCTTAACTTCCTGGATAACGGAATCCAGTTGACCGAGACTGCTGATTTCAACGGTAAAAATACCCACTGCCTTATGTTCCGGCGTGGTTCGTGCCTTTGCGTTGACAATGTTGGTTTCAGCTGTTGAAATTGACGTGGTAATCTCCGCCAACAGCCCTTTCTTATCCTCAAACATAACCTCGATGGGAACCAGAGCATTAAATGTACACGATTCCCCCCACTGTGCTTCGATAATTCTGTCCGGGTCGGCGCTCTCCAGAAATGGACAGCCGGCCGTATGGATAGTGACACCACGGCCCCTGGTTATATACCCCATAACTTTATCACCGGGGATAGGCGTGCAGCATTTACCAAAACGCACCATCAGGTCGTCAATCCCCTGAATCCTTATCCCGTCCGCCGACTTTTTAGCGGCTTTCTTCTCAGCGAGTTTCACCTCTTTCTGAACTGCCTTATCTTCCTGCAGTTCCTTGGGGAGAAACCGATTTAAAACCTGCTTGGCGCTGATCCTCCCCTGGCCGACCGAAACAATGAGGTCATCCAAACTTTTAATGTTTTCCTTGGTGAACTCGTCAAGTATTTCACCGCTTTTAGCAAGCTTGGCAAAGTTAAGATTGTGCCGTCTGAACTCCTTTTCGCAAATTTCCCGGCCCAGTGCAATGCTGCGCTCCCGTTCCTGCTGCTTGATCCAGTACCGTATTTTTGTCTTAGCCCGGGCGGTTTTGGCAATTTTCAGCCAGTCTCTGCTGGGTTTTTGTTTGCTCTGGGTAAGAATCTCAACTACATCCCCGCTTTTAAGCGCGTACTTGAGCGGTGCGATTTTGCCGTTCACCTTTGCACCGATACAGGTGTGCCCGACATCGGTGTGTATCCGATACGCATAGTCTATTGGTGTGGAGCCCATGGGAAGCTCAATGACTTCACCGGCGGGAGTAAAAACATACACCTCGTTGGGGAAAAGGTCTACGCGAAATGCCTCCAGAAACTCACGGGAATCCTTTACCTCATTGTGGGACTCCATGATCTGACGCAGCCAGGCAAAGCGCTGGTCATCCTTCTGTTCGATCTTTCTTCCCTCCTTGTACTTCCAGTGTGCGGCAATACCATGCCGGGCAACCCTGTCCATCTCCTCAGTTCTGATCTGTATCTCAATTCTCTGTCCGTACGGGCCGACAACGGTTGTATGCAGTGCCTGATACATGTTTGCTTTGGGAAGGGAAATATAGTCCTTAAATCTGCCGGGAATAGGCTTCCAGATTGAGTGCACGATACCCAGTACCTCATAGCACTCTTTTCGGTTGTCAACGATGATGCGAAAAGCCGTTAAATCATAAATCTGGTTGAAATCAAGATTCTGCTGGATCATCTTGTTATAGATGCTGTAAATATGCTTCGGCCTCCCGGTGATCCGTGCCGCAATCCTGAACTGCTCCAGTTTTTCTTCAATAATGCCCACCACCTCCTGGACATACTTCTCACGCTGTTCTGCGGTTACTACAATCTTTTCTTCAATTTCCCCGTACACCTTTTCCTGCAAATAGCGAAGGGACAGATCTTCAAGCTCTTTTTTAATAAGAAATATTCCGAGGCGGCCTGCAAGTGGGGCATAAATTTCAAGGGTCTGCTGTGCAATGTTGTGCTGTTTTTCAGGGGGCAGGTACTCGAGGGTCCTCATATTGTGGACACGGTCTGCAAGTTTGACAAGAACCACACGAATGTCCTTTGACATCGCCAGTATCATTTTGCGGAACGTTTCCGCCTGGCGCTTTATCTTGCTTTGATAGGTAAGCTCACCTATCTTGGTTACGCCGTCCACAAGAAAGGCAATTTCATCGCCGAACATTTTTTTCAGCTCTTGGATTGTGGTATAGGTGTCCTCAACGGTGTCATGCAGCAGTCCGGTAGAAACGGTATATTCATCTAAGCTGAGACCGGCAAGCAGCTTTGCCACGCACAGCGGATGTTCCATATACGGTTCTCCCGAAAGACGCGTTTGTCCCTGGTGAACCTTTGCCGAAAAGACATAGGCCTTCATCAGCATGGCCACGTCAGCCTCGGGGTGATAGGAGGTGACCTGTTCTATAATATCATTAATTCGGACAATGCTTTCTCGTTTCATACACCCAGCTTGGCGATGTTCTCTTCAATGGCCGTAACGGCTGATTCTATGGGTACCTGCTCTAGTGCTCCTGTCTTGCGGATTTTAAGCTCAACCTTGTTTTCCTTAACCGTCCTGCCAACCGTTACCCGAAGCGGGATTCCCAAGAGATCGGCATCCTTAAACTTGATACCGGGCCGCTCATCCCGGTCGTCCATTATGACCTCAACACCCTTGTCCAGAAGCCGGCCATACAGCTTCTCTGCAACAGCCGTCTGCTGCTCATCACTGGTGTTCACCGGGAGGACAATAACAGAAAACGGGGCGATAGGTCCTGGAAAGATAATACCGTCTTTGTCATGCAGCTGTTCGATGGCGGCAGCCACTGTTCTCCCCACACCGATCCCGTAGCATCCCATGATCATGGGTTTTGACGTGCCGTCGGCGTCAAGAAAATGCGCATTCATGGCTTTACTGTACTTGGTTCCCAGTTTAAAAATGTGCCCCACTTCAATTCCTCTGGTTGTTGTCAGGGGCTTTCCGCATCGCGGGCACGGGTCGCCTTCTGCAGCACAGCGGATATCAGCAAACCGACTCGCTGCAAAATCCCGTTTAAAATTGACATTCATCAGGTGAACATCTTTTTCGTTACCGCCGGTTACATAGTTAGTCCCCCCAACCAGTCCAAAATCAGCGATAATGGTTGCCCCGGCAAGCCCACACGGGCCTGAAAATCCCCGCGGGGCACGTGTCAGTGCCTCAATCTGCTCTTCATCGGCCAGCTCGAGCATGTCACAGGCAAGAAGGTTTTTCAGTTTAATCTCGTTGATCTCATGATCGCCCCGTACAAGTGCCACGACAGGGCCGCCGGAGCTGGAGAAGACCAGCGTCTTAATCAGCTTCTCAGCAGGAACCTTTAAAAAACCGGTAACTTCCTCAATTGTTCTCATGTCGGGAGTAGCAACGCGCTCCAGTTCGCCGAACACGTCCTGGCTGTCGGCGCGGTCGGCCGGCTTCTTGATTTCGGCCTTTTCCATGTTTGCCGCATAATCACATCCGGAACAGATGACAATGACATCTTCACCTGTATCAGCAAGAACCATAAACTCGTGAGAAAAACTTCCTCCGATGGGGCCGGAGTCAGCCTCAACAGCCCTGAACGTAAGACCGAGCCGGGTAAATATACGGCTGTAGGCATCATGCATCTTTTTGTAGCTCTCTTCGGCGCCCTTCTCATCAACATCAAAACTGTAGGCGTCCTTCATAATAAATTCCCGGGCCCGCATCACGCCGAACCGGGGCCTTATTTCATCCCTGAACTTAATGTGTATCTGATACAGATTTATGGGCAGCTGCCTGTACGAGGAAATAACATTTCTCACCAGATCGGTAATGACCTCCTCATGGGTGGGGCCGAGACAAAATTCTCTGTTATGCCGGTCTGTTAATCGAAGAAGCTCCTTGCCGTATACGTTCCATCGTCCGCTTTCGTGCCAGAGTTCTGCGGGCTGAACAAATGGAAGGGTTACCTCAAGCGCCCCCGACCTGTTCATTTCCTCCCGGACAATGTGAGCGGTTTTTTGCAGCACGCGCTCACCCAGGGGAAGGGTTGAATAAATACCGGCTGCAAGCTTTCTGATCATGCCGGCTCTCAGCATGAGACGATGGCTTATCACCTCTGCTTCAGCGGGATCTTCTCTCAACGTAGAAATTAAATACTGTGTAAAACGCATTGCCACTCCTTCTTTCATTCATTATTAGTAAGTAAACGCATCTATCTCTTTCATAAACTCCTCCAGCAGTGCCCCCTTGGGGCATTTCCTGATAATCTTTCCCTTTTTGAATAAAATGCCGATATGTTTGCTTCCGGCGATACCGATATCGGCCTCTTTTGCCTCACCAGGACCATTAACCTCGCACCCCATTACGGCGACCTTAATGGGCGCGGCAACACCGGCGAGCTTTTTTTCAACCTTTGCGGCAAGATTGATGACATCAATCTGTTTCCTGCCGCAGGTAGGACATGATATGATCTCAGGACCCCGCTGCCGCAGTCCCAGACATCGTAAAATTGCATGCCCCACCCGTACCTCTTCAACGGGATCTGCCGACAGGGAGACCCGTATAGTATCACCTATTCCCTCCTCCAGCAGCACACCGATTCCTATTGCCGATTTTATTGTCCCTGAAAAAAAAGTCCCTGCCTCGGTAACACCGAGATGCAGGGGATATCTGCTCTTTTTCGAAATCAGGCGGTATGCATCGATAGTTGTCGGTACACTGGATGATTTGATCGAGATTTTAATCTGCTTAAAGGCCATTGCCTCCACCAGGGCAATGTTTCTCAGCGCGCTTTCCGCAAGGGCATCCGCTGTGGGATGACCGTACTTTTTCAGAAGATCTTTTTCAAGAGACCCTGCATTAATGCCGATGCGTATGGAAATGTCGTGGTCGGCTGCCTTGCGTACAACGTCCCCCAGCCGCTTTTTACCTCCGATATTGCCTGGATTTATCCGTATGCCGTCAACGCCGGCATCAATACTTTTAAGGGCAAGCCGATAATTGAAATGTATATCGGCAATAACGGGAATACGCGCCTTCGGCACAATGGCGTGAAGGGCTGAGGCCGCCGTTTCATCAGGTACCGCAAGCCTGACGATTTCACATCCTGCCTTTTCCAGCTTTCGGATTTGGGCCGCGGTGGCGCGAACATCACGGGTGTCCGTGTTGGTCATGGACTGCACGCTGATTGGGGTCCTGCCCCCGATCTCTACCTTTCCTACCCGTATCTTTCTGGTCTTTTTTCTTGGCTTCATAGTACCGTACCATCAAATAAGTCTTTGGTTTCTCCCTTGAACAGCGCAGGGATCACGGTTTTCGGCAAACAGTAAACATGCTATACGGCCGATATAACATCAGGTTTCCAGGGATCCGATTATCTGCTCGATATCCACAAATCCCCTGTCGATCATGTAGCGTTCGATGCCCCCCATAATGGAAAGAGGCGCTTCAGGATGAACAAACAGGCCGGTTCCCACCTGAACGGCTTTTGCACCGGCAATAAGAAATTGGAGTGCATCTGTAGCGTCCATAATACCGCCGACACCGATAACCGGTATTGACACTTCTTTCACGGTTTCCCACACCATGCGCAGGGCAAGCGGTCGTATGGCAGGGCCCGACAGCCCCCCCGTTGTATTGGCAAGTACGGGCCTGCGTGTCTCAATATCAATAACCATACCCGTGAAGGTATTGGTGAGTGATAGCGCATCAGCACCGGCCTCTTCCACGCTTCTGGCTATTGCAGCAACATCGGTCACATTGGGTGTCAGCTTGACAATGAGCGGCAGAGCACTGGCTTTGCGGATTGCCTTTGTTATCCCGTGGGCCATGCCGGCATCGGTCCCGAAACACATCCCCCCCTCGTTAATATTAGGACACGATATATTTGCCTCCAGCCCCGCGATTCCGGGCACATCACTCAATTTTCGGGCAAGCTCAGCATATTCGTCTACTGCACAACCGTAAAAATTTACCACTACCGGTGCGCCGGCATTTCTGAGAAAAGGCATTTTTTCTGATACAAATCGCTCAAACCCCACATTCTGAAGGCCGATGGCATTAAGCATACCTGAGGGAGTCTCCACAATTCGCGGCGGAGGGTTGCCGTGAGAAGGCAGCAGTGAAATGCCTTTTGTTACAACTGCACCCAGCCTGTTCAGATCAATAAGTTCTGCATATTCCTCTCCATACCCAAAGGTACCCGATGCCGTCATGACGGGGTTTCTAAGGGCTATGCCGCCTATGGTTACTGAAAGATGTAGGTTGTCAGGTGCCATTATGCTTTCCATCGTAGCGTGTGCGTTGTGAGGAGCGCCGGGCCCAGGTTGTGGCGGATAGTGCAGAGCTGTGACAAACAGCTTCATTCATGGAGGTATCCGTTACCGCAGAGCAGCCGAGCGGCATACAGGAAGCTGCATATGATCCCAGTCAATATCGCTGCCGCTGAAAACCGGCCCTTCAACACACGTTCGTTTGTAAGAAAAACCGTTCTCTTGTTTTGTTGCCGTTACACATCCCAGGCATGCGCCGACACCACAGGCCATATGAGCCTCAAGTGACAGTTGACAGGCACTTTCTTCCCGGGAAGCAATACGTGAAAGTGTCTGCAACATCGGCAGGGGGCCGCATCCGGCGATGATACTGTTGCCCCTGAGAAACCCGTGATCTGTTGTAACATAATCGTCAAAAAGATCCGTTACAAGCCCATGGAATCCTTTGCTGCCGTCATCTGTGGCAAAAAACACGTCACAAGCCGACAGATCAAAGCGTGAAAGAAGCGAAACTTCCCCGGCAGATCTGCCTCCCATAAATATTTTTACCGCAATCCCGGAATCAGCAGAAACAAGAAACGTGCTTAAAAACAAAAGGGGGGCTATGCCTATGCCGCCAGCAACCAGGTATGCAGCGGGGCACGATTGGTGGACCCCAAATCCGTTACCCAGGGGCCCCATAATATTAATGCTTTCACCAGGCTCCCAGCCGGACATTATTGCGGTACCCCTGCCTTTAACCTGAAAAAGAATGCCCACCTTGCCGTCCGCTGCGCTGCACAGGCTGAAGGGACGCCTTAAAAGCGGGTCCTTCGCATTGGTTACCTGCACCATGACAAACTGTCCCGGCACGGATCTTTTTGCCAGCACGGGTGATTCGATCGTGAGGTAAAAAAAGCCGGGGAGAAGTTCTTCTTTTTCAGTGATAGGTGATTGAAAGATTTCAGGATGCACTGTCGTTGCCTTTCAAACCGTAGGTAAGCCTCTATCTGGGTCACCGGCAAGAAGCCCGTCAAGGCTCAGCACCATCACGATTGCATTTTCTCCTGTTTCAGGATAATAATCTTTTCGTATGCCTGCCTGAACAAACCCCATTTTTTTATATAAAAGCTGTGCAGCAGTATTGGACTCCCGGGCTTCAAGAGAGAAAAAGCTGGCACCCCTTTGGTAAGCAGAATAGGTAAGGTGCTGTAAGAGCTGTCTCCCGACACCCGATCTCCGGCAAGCGGCATGACAGGCAATCTTGTTAATCACGCACTCATCATGCACGACCCATGCACATATATAGCCTACCACCTCCTCCAAAAGAGCAGGGTGCGTAACGGCAACATATGACTGTGAATGTACGGCAGCCAGTTCCTGTAAAAAAAGCTTTTCTGACCACGGTGACGGAAAGGCCTCCCTTTCTATTGCCAGGACAGATGGAATATGGCCGCTGTGCATGTTCTTGACGGTGATCTCCATTGCTTACCCGTCTGAGACCTGCTTGTTTTTCAATATTTCACTGGCAATACAAATGTTTCGCCTGCCATATTCTTTCAAATCTTTGGCAAGTTCAAGCAAATTTCTTTTTTTGCCCTCCCTAAGCGTTATCAGTCTGACCAGCATGGGCAGGTTTACACCGGTTAGGACCTCTATGTGTGCATCATCCAAAAAAGGAAGGCTCAGGTTCGACGGCGTCCCTCCGAACATATCGGTCAGCATGAGGACACCGTCTCCGCTGTCCACTGCTTTAATTGCCTTGGAGATCCGCTTAAAAGAATCCTCAGGAGATTCCTGGGGATCGACACTGACGGCAGACATATTCTTAACGTCTCCCACTATCAACTTCACCACATTAAGCAGTTCTGTTGAAAGATTACAATGACATATAATTATAATACCTACCATGTTCCCTATCCCTCACGTTTAATTATTCTCTTTCCAAATCACGGTGTATCGAGTATACGCGGTTGCGCTGTTTGCCGTAAAAATCTTTTAGATGGTTTGCTATTACAACAGAACGATGCCGCCCGCCCGTGCAGCCGACGGCGACGGTAAGATAGGTTTTACCCTCCCGTTCAAAAAGCGGTATCTGAAATGACAGCATGCCCTGCAATTTTTCAATAAATTTCCTGGCCTCTTTCCAGCTGAAAACATATTCACAAATCCGCTTATCGTTGCCGTCAAGATGAGACAACTGACTGACAAAATATGGGTTCGGCAGGAACCGAACGTCGAACACTATATCACTGTCATGAGGAATGCCGTATTTATATCCAAATGACATAAACGTAAGCGCCATGTCACTCTTGGTAAAACGTTCGAAGTATTCCCTAAACAGATTCCTGAGCTGATGGACATTCATATCGGTTGTATCGACGGTTTTGTCGGCCTGCGACTTTATCTCTTCAAGCATGTGCCGCTCGAGCCGTATTCCTTCCCGGACGGAGCCCCCCTTGCCCAGGGGATGGTGCCTTCTTGTTTCACTGAACCGTTGTATCAGCAGTTCATCCGAACACTCGAGAAAAATAAGTTCAATCCTGTGCCCCTCTCTGCGCAGCTGCTCAAATATGGGTTTAAACTCCTTGAGGAACCCGCCCTCCCGGACATCCATAACAAGAGCGACACGAGAAATATCATCCGAAGAGCTGTTGCACAGCTCAACAAACTTAGGCAGCAAAAGAACCGGAAGGTTGTCTATACAGAAAAACCCGAGATCTTCCAGCGCGCGCACAGCGGTGCTTTTGCCCGAACCGGAAAGCCCGCTGATGATAATAATGCTGACCTCTTTCATATAAAACCAAATGACCCCGCATACTCAAGCGGGGCTCATAAAAAAAGTTTACCTTGGTTTATAGCGGAAACGCAACATGTTCAGGTCAGGTATTTTTCGTCCTCTTCAACAAGGCTCTGATATAAACTCTTCGCATCTGTGGAATCAAGAAGCTTCTCTCGAAAGCTCTTTTCCTTAAGAAGCCGCGACAGCCTGGCCAACGCTTTCAAATGCCCCCCGGCTGAATTAGACGGAGCCACAAGAAGAAAAATCAGTTTAACCGCTTCCCCGTCTATGGAATCAAAATCAATCCCCATAGGGCTCTTGCCGAACAATAAAACAATGTTATCAAGACCGGATAGTTTTCCATGGGGTATCGCAATGCCGTTGCCGATCCCGGTACTGCCGAGCTTTTCTCTTTCAATAAGCACCTTCAGCAATTCATCGGAATCTATCTCCTGTTTATACGACGCAAGGTGTTTCACCAGCTCTTCCAGGATCTGTTTCTTGGTCTTTCCCTTCAGCGCCGGTATCATTAAGTCTGCATTAATAAGTTCACTTATTTTCATAGTGCTGCATCTCGCTCGACAGTTATCATTATTACTGGTTTTCCGGTTCAATGAGGCCGAAGTCCCCGTCGCGCCGACGGTAAATAACACTCACTTTTTCGGTTTCCGCGTTTTTAAAAACCAGAAAATCTTCGTTCGCCTGGTCGATTTCAACAAGGGCCTCATCAACGGAAAGCGGCTTAATAGACACACTTTCTGTTTTAACTATCTCGGGCCGCTTGTCGGGCCCGTAACTTTCTGATGAAAAAATATTATGACGGGCCTGCTTGTTCAGATCCTTATGGTTGGTTATCCTGTCTTTGTGCTTTTTCGCCTGTCGTTCAATTTTGTCCATGACAAGGTCAATGGCTGAGTACATATTATCTTCTGAAACTTCCTTTGCGGTTATCATTGCCCGGTTGACGTTTACAATCACCTCCGCAATATGTCTGCGTTTTTCAAGAGAAAGAATAACATGTATGTCATTGACTTTGTTTAAAAACTTTTCAATCCTGGATACCTTTTCCTGGGTATAGCTTTTGAGCGCTTCATTTGACTCAAGGTGCCGAAAGGTTACTGTTAATCCCATAAAAACTCCTTTACTGTTACTCATTAAATATGTTTTTTTCTTTTTGAGGATGAAAGGATACCAAGCAATTCCCTGTATTTCGTAACCGTCCTGCGTGCAATGTTAATACCGAGCTGTTTAAGGATCTTGGCTATCTCCTGATCGCTGAGCGGCTTGCGGCTGTCCTCTTTCTGAATGAGGTCTTTTATTTTATTTTTGACGCTCTCCGAGGCTACCGACCCCCCGTTGTCGGAGCGCAGTCCGCTGTTAAAAAAGTATTTTAGTTCAAAAATTCCGTGCGGTGTATGTACATATTTATTTGTTGTAACTCTGCTGATGTTTGATTCATGCATGCCGACGTCCTCGGCAACATCTCGCAGAACAAGTGGCCTGAGATGCCCCGAACCATAATGAAAAAAATCCCTCTGAAACTTGATAATACTCTTCATAACGTTGACGATAGTGCTCTGGCGGTGATAGACGCTTTTAACAAGCCACACGGCAGACCTGAACTTCTCCTGAATATATTCTTTTGCCTTATCAGAACCAAGGCACTCAGTGTTGGTCAGCATCTTTTTGTAAAACGAGTTTATTTTCAACTTCGGCTGTCCGTCTTCATTCAGGACAACAACAAACTCATCATTTATTTTATACACATATATATCGGGGGTTATGTAATATGTTTCACTGTCATTAAAGGCCCTCCCCGGTCGGGGCTCCATATTTGATATGACATCACATGCTGAAATCACGTCCTTCAAGGGAACTTTCAACGACTTTGCAATAAGTTGATATTTCTTCCGCTCCAGATTTTTCATGTGGTGCGTCAGAATCTTTTTCACGACCGCGCTATCGCCCAGCAGCAGCTCGGCCTGTGATAAGAGACACTCCTGCAGGTTGAGCGAAGAAACACCAACGGGGTCAAATGTCCGGACCCGCCTGCGCACCTTTTCAACACGCTCCACATCGACCCCGAGCTCCTTTGCGACCTCTTCAACGGTTGTCTGCAGATAACCGTCTCCATTGAGATTGCCGATGATGTATTCACCGATTTGCATTTCCGTGTCATCAAAGTCATGGAGCCACAGCTGCCATAAAAGATGATCGGAAAACGACGCGCTTTTGGTGATAATGGCTTCGGGCAGTTCCTTGTCATCACTGCCGGCATAACCGCTCTGAAGGGGCCTCACGGTGTTGTCGATATAATCCTTCCAGTCAAATTCACTCTTTGCATCGCCGATATCAACATCTGCTTCCTGCTTGGTGTCGGAAATGTCTTCCTGCGTTTCCCGCTCGCTGCTTTCAGATTCAAGTGTTTCATCAAGGACAGGGTTTTCATCTATTTCCTGTCGAATAAGGTCTGTCAGTTCGAGCCGGGACAGCTGAAGCAGCTTTATTGCCTGCTGCAGCTGCGGCGTCATCACAAGCTGCTGTGAAAGTTTTAACTGCTGTTTAAGTTCAAAAGACATCGTTCACTAAAGTAAAAATAATTACATGCTGAAGTTCTCGCCGAGGTAAATACTCCGGGCCTGAGTGCTCTGTATAATTTTCTCAGGCTCTCCCTCTTCCAAAACCTGTCCTTCGTAGATAATATAGGCTCTGTCGCAAATGTTCAGGGTTTCTCGAACATTATGGTCTGAGATGAGGACACCTATACCTTTCGACCTCAGGCGCAAAATAATATTCTGAATCTCCTGGACAGCAATGGGATCAACACCGGTAAACGGTTCGTCAAAAAGGATAAATGTTGGCGATGTAACCAGTGCCCTGGTTATTTCCACGCGACGTCGTTCACCACCCGACAGCAGATAGGCCTTTCTGTCGGCAATATGGGCTATATTCAACTCCCGCAAGTGCTCCTGCAACCTTTCCATCATCTCTTCCCGTGTGATGGGAAGTGTTTCCAAAACAGCCAGAATATTCTCTTCCACAGTCAGCTTACGGAAGATTGAAGGCTCTTGGGGTAAATAGGTAATTCCTTTTCTGGCCCGGACATACATGGGATACACGGTAATATCGTCACCGTTAAAGAACACGCTCCCCCCATCCGGGCTATAGATGCCGACAAACATGTAAAATGTTGTTGTTTTACCGGCACCGTTCGGGCCGAGAAGACCTACCACCTCTCCTTCATACACGTCGATGGATACCGTGTCAACGACCCTTTTTTTCCCGAAACACTTGACAAGACCTTCCGATTTGAGGTGATTCATACTAGATTACCGCTCCGCCTCGTACCCCTTGTTTCCATTTATAGTATAGTATATTTTGTTCCTGTTGTGGCAAATTCTCTTATTTTATTTCACGGCGCTGCCGGCAGGACTGTTTATTTTTTCTTTTTTTGTTTGGGATAAAGCGTGGCACTTACCCTGTCCTTTGTGCCTCCCTCTACAACAATCCGATCCTCCTTGAGGAAAACCGTGATCTTGTTGCCCTGGAGTACGTTGTCTCCCTGCCATACCCGGGGGCTGCCTGTAGCAACTATTTTCTCCTGGGCGTTATAGTATACGATCCTTTTCCCCGTAGCAATCTTATCCTCCTGAATAACCTTGACATTGCCCGTGGCGGAAATTTGTTTGAGACCCCCCTTTTGATTGTTGAGAACTCTCATGGTATCGGCAAACATGACAATACTCTCCGAACGTGCTACAACATTGCCCTTAAAGACCGCTTCATTTTTCTTGTTGTCATATTCCATTGAATCGGAATGAATATTTACCGGCTGGTCAAAGGCGAACTGATCCTTTGCCGGTTTCTTTTTCTTTTTTTTCTTCTCGCGGGTTACGGGAGCTGCAGCCGTCTTTTTTTCCTGGGGGGCTTTCTCCTGCGCCGGTTGCACCGTCTCCCGTCCCAGCTCTTCTTGCTGATCAGGTTCCGGCTCCGGCTGCTCATGTTCCGCTTTCTCAGCATACTGCTTCTCTTTCGGCTTCTCTACGACCCGGGGTGCAAGGCCAAGTTCCCGTTCAATCTCCCGCTGCAAAGGAAGCTCTTCTGTTGTGCTTGCCGGAGCTCTCTGGTCCCGCTCTCCCGGGGACCTTTCGCTGCCGGTGTCAGCTTGCGCTGCAATGCTGATGGTAGGACGCTGCTCCGGCGGCAGAAGTGCTGCTTCATCCAGAACGCCGTCCTCGATTTTGTTCGACAGCTGCTCAACAAGTTTGTCAAGGTCGTCTCCTTCAACAAATGTTTTAAAAAATGTCGTGGAGGTAAAATGGTTAAAGAGCTGGACATCCATGCTCATCTCATCTCCGATTCTGGTAAGACTGCCGACAAGAACAAAGTTGGCTTCAACCAGCTTAGCTATCTCCTTAAGCTGCACTTCTCCATGTCCCGTATACCCGCGTTCTTTCAAAACAGACCGAACAGCTTCAAAATCACACATGAGAATGTAGGGGTTCAGCGACAGCTGCCGTGAAACCTGAACCGCTATACTGCTGCTTAAATCAGGTTGTGCTTCGAGGCTGAACACATCGAATGGAAGGACGGCTATCCTCACCGCCTTTGCCTCTTCCGCATGAGTACAAAGCGGTATACAAGATGCCACAATCAAAAATAGTATTAAAAGGTGCATGGCTTTTTTCATCGTTTCTCCAATGCCTTTACGTTACCAAGGATTGATAATTTTTGCGTCTCCAGACTGAGAAGCATTCCTATTCCTTCCATCGAGAAATTCTTTCTTTTTATGAGAACCTTTTCCTCCGTAGTCATTATCCGTTTTGTATGATCGTAAAAAATTGAATCCACTGCAATCGTACTATTGTCTGGCAGTATGCCTATCACATTTCCCCGCAGCCATATATCCCGGGTCTCCGTATTGAATTCCCCGCTGCTTCCCGATAGGCGATACACGTTACCTGAACGATACAAATTTACGGAAAGATTTTCAAGCATAACCTTTTTGGCGTCCTGAAAATAGGTTGCCGTCTGTGCCTTCAGGTCCCATTCTTTAACGTTGTCTTTATTAGTAGTGCTGTAGGAAGCGTTTTTAAGCTCCACCGTCGCGTCAACACTACGCTGCTCTTCTGTATCCTGCTGCTGGACAATGGGTGTCTTTTCCCCGGTAAACGCAATGCCCAGTACAATTAAAAAAATCAGCAGGGCACACCACAAAAGAACCGTTCTTAGTCTTTCTACCTGTTGCATGAACGACTGGCTGCCCCCCTATTCCTGAACATACCGTGCGATAACTTCCGGCCAAAGCCCCTGCGCTTTCAGTATGACTTCACATATCTCCCGCACAGCTCCCTTTCCGGCGAGCCGGGATGTAATATAATCCGCTTCGTTTTTGACCTCTTCCACACCATCGGGCACCGTGAAGGACAGGCCGCACCTTTTGAGCAGCGGCAGGTCGGTCAAATCATCTCCCACAGCGCTTATATTACGGTCAGTGAGGTTTTTCTGTTTCAAAATCTTCTCATAGACGTCAATCTTGTTCAGCGCCTTTTGAAATACCATGCCGATGCCCAAGTCGGCAGCCCTTTTTTCCACTGCTGCAGAGCTCCTTCCGGTGATAATTGCCACATCTATTCCGACCCTCATGAACATCCGCAGCCCGTGTCCGTCTTTGGCATCAAAAAACTTCAGTTCCTCACCGGTGTGTGTATAGACAATTTTCCCATCAGTCATAACACCATCGACATCAAGAATGAGAAGTTTTATGTGCCGTGCTTTTTCGGTAATGCTCATACAGTATCCCCGCCCCAAGGCTCTCCGTTAGACCACCCCTGCCCGCAGTATATCATGCAGGTGAATAATTCCTTCAACTCCCTTCTTATCACCCGAGAAGGTAACAAAAAGGGAGGTTATGGAATATTGCTCCATCATTTGAAGCGCCTGTGCCGCCAGGGCATTTTTTTCTATTGTTTTAGGACCCGGCGTCATGACGTCCTTTGCCTTCATCGACAGAAGATTCGCAGATCGCTCCAGCCCCCGCCGCAGGTCCCCATCGGTAATCACCCCCTGCAGTGTCCCTTCCTCAGTACTGACGCCGGTCACGCCGAGCCGTTTTGACGTCATTTCTATCAAAACAACTTTCATCGAATCATCTTCCAGCACCATGGGGATTGAATCTCTTGTGTGCATCAGATCTTCCACCCTGAGCAAAAGCTTTTTCCCCAAAGCGCCTCCCGGATGAAGAACCGCGAAGTCCTCTTCCTGAAATCCTCTGCGCTCAAGCACCGAAATTGCAAGGGCATCACCCATTGCCATAGTTGCGGCTGAACTTGCAGTGGGAATCAGCCCCAGAGAACATGCCTCCTTCTCGACACCGACATCAAGCACGACAGCGCCGTTTTTTGCCAGGACGGAATCGGTATTCCCGGTTAAAACAATCATCTGCAGCCCCAACCGTTTTATAATGGGAAGAATTTTTACCAGTTCATCTGTTTCACCGCTGTTGGACACAGCAACAACAACATCCTCCTTTGATATCATACCGATGTCGCCATGAATCCCTTCGGCAGGATGAAGGAAAAATGCGGGGGTTCCTGAACAGGAAAAGGTCGAAGCAATTTTTTGTGATATAAGACCCGACTTCCCGATACCCGTAACGATAACTTTACCCTCGCAGGCAAGAATAATATTGACGGCTTTGATAAACTCCTCGTTAAGCCGTCCGCAGAGGGTTAAAATCGCTTCACTTTCAATTTTAAAAATTTTTTTTGCTCGCTCTAAAAACATCTTTTGCTCCCACACAAATCAGTTCAGCCTATAGGTAGGGATTCCGGCAGAGATAGAGAATTTGCTCTAATAGCTGCGGCATATCTGCAAGCACGAAAGAATTAGGTCCGTCACACAGGGCCTCGTCCGGGCACTGATGAACTTCCAGAAAAAGCCCGTCCACACCCGCGGCAACGGCAGCACGTGCCAGCGGCGCTACAAAGTTCCGGTTACCACCCGAGGCAGTCCCCTGGGCGCCGGGTAGTTGCACACTATGGGTTGCATCAAAAACAACGGGAAAGCCAAACTCCCGCATCATTACAAGAGAGCGCATATCAACGACCAGATTGTTATACCCGAAAACAGTTCCCCGTTCGGTAAGCAGCATACTGCCGTTTCCCGTACTGCCGACCTTCTCCACGACAAAACGCATCTCATGGGGGGACAGAAATTGTCCTTTCTTGATGTTTACCGGCTTGCCGGTGCGGCCTACTTCTATAAGAAAATCGGTTTGCCGGCACAGAAATGCCGGCACCTGCAGCACATCCAGGACATCGGCCGCCGGGCCGATTTCCTCAAAACGGTGGACATCAGATAAAACAGGTACACCGAGTGACTCTTTTATCCAGGCTAAAACGGACAGGCCCTCGTGAAGCCCGGGTCCCCGGTAAGAATCTTTCGAGGTCCTGTTTGCCTTGTCATAGGATGCCTTGAAAATAAAGGGGACGCCTGCTGACGACGTTATTTCTTTAAGCTTTTTGGCAAGGCTGAACGTCTCTTGACGCCCTTCGATAACACATGGCCCCGCAATAATAACGGGCCGGTTATCACCGCCCACCGCTATAGTATCGATACCGATTTCTCGTGTTTTTGTTATGGTCATATTGCAAACTATATAGAAGCAGAAACATTATAGCAAGCACTAAAAGTGCCGTCCGACATGCAACGTTTTATTTTTTAACAGGGGACCCGAACATGCCGTAAACCCCGCCCCCGGTGGGCGGGGCGCATCACCCTAATGCTTAGTTTCAAGGCTTGCGGCTATAAACGCCCTGAACAAAGGATGCGGATCAAGAGGTCGGGACTTGAATTCAGGATGAAACTGACATCCCAGAAACCAGGGATGTGATGTGAGTTCTACAATTTCAACCAGTTGCGAGTCAGGGCAGATTCCGCTGAACGACATTCCTGCTCTTTCCAGTTCCCCTTGATACGTATCATTGAATTCATACCGGTGACGGTGACGTTCACTGATTCTCTCCTGTTGATATGCCTCGAATGCAAAAGAATGATTTTTTAAATCACAGGGATACGCTCCAAGGCGCATGGTTGCCCCGTATTTGAAATTTTCCTCCAGCACCTGTTTTTGCTGTTTTTTATAATCAAACCATTCTTTGAGCCGGAAGAAAACGGGAAGCTCTGTTTCGCTGTTAAACTCGGAACTGTCGGCTTTGGCAAGACCGCACACGTTTCGGGCAAACTCTATGACGCTGAGCTGCATTCCCAGACAAATGCCGAAAAACGGTATACTGTTTTCCCGGGCGTAACGTATCGCCTCAATTTTTCCCGGAATGCCACGGCCGCCGAATCCCCCGGGAACCAGAATACCGTGAACATCCTTAAAAATGTCAGCACAGTTTTTACCGGTAATGGTTTCAGAGTCGACATAATTGAGCGTAACCAGCGCATCGTTTCCGATGCCGCCGTGCAGCAATGCCTCAGTCAGGCTTTTATAGGAATCCTCAAGTTCAACATACTTCCCCACGATCGCAATGGTTACTTTTTTTGACGGCGCTTTGATTTTTCGGGCAATATCTTCCCACTGCTCTATGTGCGGAGAACGGGTCCAAATATTCAACAGCTCAACAACCTTTTCATCCAGTGCTTCTTTATGTAAAAAAAGCGGGACCTCATATATTGAATCCACATCCTTTGCAGTAATGACGGCTTCCCGGGAGAGGTTGCAAAAAAGCCCTATTTTCTCTTTTATTTCACCGGGCAGCAATCTGTCCGAGCGGCACAGTAAAATATCAGGCTGTATCCCGATCTGCTGGAGCTCTTTCACGCTGTGCTGCGTGGGTTTTGTTTTCAACTGCCCGGCAGTGGGCACATACGGGACAAGGGTAAGGTGCATATACAGAACGTTTTCCCGGCCCATATCGTTTTTCAACTGCCTGATTGCCTCAAGAAACGGAAGAGATTCAATGTCCCCCACCGTTCCCCCTATCTCAACAATGCCGATATCCACATCTTCCGCAACCTGCCTGATTTTGCGTTTTATTTCATCGGTAATATGGGGAATAACCTGGACCGTTTGCCCCAGGTACTCACCCTCTCTTTCTTTTTTTATAACAGACTCATATATCTGCCCGGTGGTGTAATTGTTGTTTGAGCTCATCCTTGCGGAGGTAAACCGCTCATAATGGCCCAGGTCAAGATCGGTTTCAGAACCGTCGTCGGTAACAAACACCTCTCCGTGCTGCTGTGGATTCATTGTGCCTGGATCAACGTTTATATAGGGGTCCAGCTTGAGGAACGTTACTTTCAGCCCGCGGGCCTCAAGCAGTGCGCCGAGAGAAGCTGCGGCAATACCCTTGCCGAGTGAGGACAAAACACCGCCGGTTACAAAAATAAATTTGGGTTTCACGAGCCGTCTCCTTGTATTTGTTTTTGCAACAGTCTTTCTACACGAGCTATGTCATCCGGCACATCCACACCGACAGGATCAGAATCCGTCTCAACCACCTTGATAGGATATCCATTCTCCAGCACCCGCAGCTGTTCAAGTCTTTCCGCCTTTTCCAGCGGCGATTGTGCCAGGCCGGCAAAGGTACACAGAAAATCTTTTCTGTATACATAAAGCCCAATATGCTTGAAAAAGTCAACCGTAATATATTCCGACTGTACGCAGGGAATGGGGGCCCGTGAAAAATAGAGGGCAAACCCGCTGCTGTCGGTAACAACCTTGACGATATGAGGGTCGGCAATGTCGCTCTCAGTGTGCAGTTTTGTTTTAAGTGTGCCCATGGGAATAGATTCGTCTTCCATCAGCGGCGTAACAGCCAGTCGTATTGCTTCGGGCGGGAGCAGCGGCTCATCCCCCTGCACATTAACGATCAGCCGTGCATCAAGGGTTCCGGCCACCTCGGCAATCCTGTCCGTTCCGGTTGCGTGGGTGGATGATGTCATGCAGAACTCTCCCCTGAAGTCTTTAACGGCCGCTGCAATATCCTCATTGTCCGTGGCGACAATCACCCGATCGATACATCCGCATTGCACAACGTTTTCATACACCCACTGAATCATTGGCTTACCGTGTATGGCGGCCAGCGGTTTGCCCCTGAAACGGGTCGAACCGTACCGGGCGGGAATGATTGCGACAATGTTCATAAAATACCAGCCGGATAATAGTGTTTCACCTCTAAATCCCGGACAACAAACCTCTTACTTATGCAAAACAAGGCCATATGAGCCGGAACCGATTACCTTCGTTTCATTCTGAATTCTGACTCCTGACTTCTGGATTCTTCTCCTACGGCCTTATTCATTCATGACAAATCAAAAATGTCTTCTTTTTTTCTTTTCCCGGACATCATCCGTCGTGCTGCGAAAAAAACTACAATCAACACCACTGCCGTTATAACACCCCAGTACGGGGGAACCACACAGGACAGGACCATCCCGTGCATACATCGCTTGATCATGCCGGCCCGGCCGACAGGGTCCAGGGGAAGCAGTGGAAATGTTTTAATTGTTTTTTCACCCACAATAACCCGCAGTTGCCCGACAGGACTGTTGTGGGCAACCGGAGCAACAAGTCTTTCCGGCACATCCTTTTCAATATAAACCTCCCCTTTCAGCTTATTGGAAAGCGTGACACATACCTCCTGTGCCGGAGCTACGTCAACATCAGCTCGTGCTCCCTTCCATACCGATATTTTAGTGACGGTCTGTTCGCGTGGGACACTGACGGTTCTAAAATTCCTGAAACCGAGATTGAGCAGCTTCAACGCAGCGTTTTCCCGTTGCGTCTCACCGTCGGCACCCATGACTACCGCTATAAACCGGTCCTGGTTCCGAAAGGCAGTGGCTATGATATGAAAACCGGCATCTGAAAACCAGCCTGTTTTGAGCCCGTCCACACCATAATCGAGCCACAGCAGACCGTTCCTGTTCTGCTGTTTGATGCCGTTAAAGGTCATCTGCTTTCTGCTGTGCATCTTCAGGGCTCCGGGATGGTTCTTTAAATAAGAAAATGCCAGCAGTGCCATATCACGGGCGCTACTGTACTGCCCCTCTTCGGGCAGTCCGTGGCTATTCGTAAATACCGTATTGTTCATACCGATGGCGGCCGCTTTTTCATTCATGTCCTCAACAAACGTGGCTTCGGCCCCTGCCACATATTCCCCTACGGCTACACAGGCATCATTTGCCGATACAACGGCTATACCCTGCAGCATGGTTTTAAGTTCAACCTGGGTCCCCACTTCAAGGAACATCCGTGACCCTATGGTTTTCCATGCCTTTTTGCTTATCTTTACCTGATCCGACAGGGTAACATAACCATTGTCCACAGCGTCAAATACTATATAAAGGGTCATAAGTTTTGTCAGGCTTGCCGGAGGTATTTTAACGTCAGCGCGTTGCTCGAACACAACCTGACCGGATCGGGCATTCATAAGAACAGCGGACTTTGCCTTTACCTTGAACGGAATGATGCCGGGGGGTTGCGCATACGAAGGTACGGCAATCGCCAGTACAAGCACTATCACAGCGAATGTAATCAAGGAAAAACTCTTTGGTTTTATGACAACATGGTTCATCATCGGTCTTTATGTAATGATTTTTTATAAAAGATACTATATAAAAGACTAATTAAATTTATCAGTATAGTGCACTTCAAATTATATAGCAATAAAAATTGAAGCACTACGACGACACGTCTTATGAGCGTCGTCAAGCGCGACAGTGCCGACACAAAAAAATCTGCAAAAAACCCGTGGGGAGGTACTCCTGAGAAAAACGGGTGCTGCCTGCGCATCCCGCCCCGGAGCACAGGCGGGTGGTGACAATCAGCAGAAGACAATCATTCCCATAAAGCATACCAAATTATACTTGCACCGATAAAAATCAATGGTATATAGTGTCAATACATGTTCTGTTTATCGGTTACGCAGAGTGTAACAGCAATCAGCAACAATTACAATGACTTCATCCTTTGACCACACGCATCAGATGCATCAAGAAGGAGTCACCATGAAACAGCAGGTTAAAACAAACCAATTGTTGAAACATCTCATCAAGCTTACCGAGCAGGTTTCCCGGGGCAGATACGGCAAGCCCGAAGAGATCTTTGAGCTTACGAAAACAGGAACCTACCCTGATGCGATCACCGACCTGGCAGAATCATTCGGCATGATGATTGTTAAGGTTGAAGCCCGTGAGTTTCACCTGCAGCAAACCATTGAGAACCTCAAGCGGGCCAACCGGGAGCTTGACGATGCAAAAAAAAGGCTCGCACGGGAAAACACCACGTTAAAGGACCACCTGCGCCAAAAGTTTTCACCCACAAGGATAATAGGGCAGAGCAACCAGATTCGGGAGTTGCTGAAGACAATTGAAAAAATAGCAGACACATCAATCAACATTCTGATAACGGGTGAAACCGGCACCGGCAAAGAGCTTTTTGCCAAGGCGATTCATTACCACAGCAGCAGAAACACCAAGCCGTTTTTGGCCCTGAACTGTTCGGCGCTGCCTGAAAAGCTCATCGAGAGTGAGCTGTTCGGCATCGAGAAAGGGGTTGCCACAGGCGTTGAGAAGCGCATCGGCAAAATCGAGCATGCTGACGGGGGCACGCTGTTTCTGGATGAAATCGGCGATATGCCCGTTGAAACCCAGACAAAAATTCTCCGGGTTTTGCAGGAGCAGGAACTCGAGCGGATCGGCGGCCGAAAAACCATCCCGGTCGATATCAGGATCATTGCCGCGACCAACAAAAACCTTAAAAACGAGATTACAGAAAAAAAATTCAGGGAAGATCTCTACTATCGGCTCAATGGTGCACAGCTGCATGTTCCCCCCCTGCGAGAACGAAAGGATGATATCCCCCTGCTGCTGAACTCCTTCGTGGAATATTATGCCAAAAATCTCAACAAATATCCCATAAAACTAAGCGCCGATACTATAGCCATACTGAAGGCGTATTCCTGGCCGGGCAATGTCCGGGAGCTCGAGCATGAAATGGAACGCGCTGTTGCCCTTGCCTGTTCGGACAGCATAACCGTCGACGACCTGTCCAAGGAAATCACACATTTTCATGTCCAGGAACGGGGAGAAACAGGGGACGGACAGCAAAGTCTGATGGAAATGGAAAAGAAAGCAATGCAAAAGGTGCTGGCTGAAACGGGCGGCAACAAGTCTGAAGCGGCACGAAGGCTCGGGCTCAGCCGTGAGGGATTCAGAAAAAAGCTCAAACGCTACGCACTGGAGTAACGCCCCGGCAGTTGACCTGCCCGTACGCGCACTATCCGGCCGGGTCAGCCGGCCACTTCATAGACCATAATTTCGGCCCGCTTGCCCTTGACCTTCCTGGGGCCCACTTCGTTGATGGTGAATTTGTCCTTGACGAGCTGGTAGGTCTCTTCTCCGATGAGTATCTGGTTCGGTCCGGCAAGCGTTTCCAATCGTGATGCGGTGTTAACCGGGTCGCCGATAACCGTATATTCCATCCTTTTCGGCGATCCGATATTGCCAGCAACAATACGGCCGGTATTTATACCCACACGAATCTTAAACTTTTTATTTTCATCAATGCTCTGCATCATGATCCCGAGCTCCTTTACCATTTCCTGAGCCGCCATTATCGCCCGTTCAGCATCATCTTCCTTTTCAATGGGAGCACCGAACACCGCCATCAAGGCATCACCGATATACTTGTCCAGTGTGCCGTCGTACTTAAAAATAGTATCGGTCATGCGTGAAAAATACTGGTTGAGCAGCATATTCACTTCCCGGGGGGGCAACTGCTCCGACAGTCTGGTAAAACCGATAATATCGGTAAACAAAATAGTCGCCGTAACATCCTGGGGTTCCATTACATTGTCTTTTGTCTGCTGGCTTCCCTTGAGGATCATGTCGATTACCTGGGGAGAGTGAAAGCGCTCCAGCCGGGTTCTCATCTGCTCCTCAGCGCGGATCTGTTCATTGAGGCTTGACTGTTCAATAACCATGGCCATTTGACTGCCGATAGCTTTTAAAAGCTCCAGGTCATCATTGGTAAACTGGTTGTCAAGGCGTATGCTGTCAAGCTGAATAACCCCGATTATTTTATCCTTTTTCCACAACGGCACGCACATGGCGGACCTGATTTGCTGCAGGAACAGGCTTTTGCCGTGGTCCAGGCGTGAATCATCCATGGCATTGGATGTCAGCAGCGCTACCTGATCATGTATGACCTTGTTAATCAGCGTCCTGCTGGCCTTCAGTTGCTTCTGTTTCTTGAGTTGCTCGCTTTTATATTTAACGACCACCGGTGTAAGTTCCTCTTCATGTTTTTCCCCCGTCAGCACCAGGAAGCCGTAATCAGCGTCAATCACATTGAAAATGAGATCCATGATTTTATTCAACAGTTCGTTGAAGTTGTGGATCGAGTTCAGCTGCCTGCTGATCTCATACATGACAAAAAGGACCTTGTTCGCACGCTCCAGGGAGAGGAGATCGGATTTGATCTTTGATTCCTGGCGCCCTCCCTTCGCGGTTTCGGGCACTGACTTTGATGATTCAGGAGAAACCAGCAGATCTTCAGACCCTTTTTGACTGGTCTGAGAGCTCCGCTCAACTATTTTCTGGCGGTCCGCCCCTTCCTCATCCTCGGGCGTTAGGATAAGGGAATCCGTTGCCAGCGGCTTGGGCGCTTTCTTGGCAAAAAACTTCAGGATCGTTGAACCGATCTTAACCGAGTCATTATGTTGCAGTAAAACGCTGCTCACCGATTTGCCGTTGATAATCGTTCCATTGAAGCTGCCCAGGTCGGACACGACAAAGCCCTCTTTTGTTTTTTCTATCTGAGCATGCTGACGTGATACGGTACTGTCCTGTATAACAATGTCGCTTTCTTTACTGCGGCCTATTATTATCTTATCCTTTTCAATAGGATAATTGTACTCACGGCCGTCATTGCCCGTTACATGTATTACCGACATATCATTTCCTTTATGCTCTCAATGATCCATGCTGTTTTTTATGTAATACTTTAAGCCCAAGAGTAGTGAGATGCAAGATAAAAATTATGTATTGGCCTCGAGGCAGCCTGCCGCATCAACAAGGTAACTGCCCGCCCCCGCAGGGGCCGTATTTGCTGTGCGGTCCCGCTTTCTTTTTTACATTCCCGTGCAGCGTACGGGGTTTTGCAGACAATAAAAAGCACATCACCTACTCAAGCACCGGCTTGCCCGTGGCGAACAGATTCCACAGGATAACGGCAACAATCATGATACCGGCAGCAACGTAGAAGATTACATCCCAGCTGTTTGTTAAAGAGACCGCAAACCCCACCACCATGGGCACGATAACACCGGCAATATTACCTGCGGTGGTCTGCATTCCCATAATAACGCCTGCGTAGCGGGGCCCGATGTCCATTGCGTTAGGTCCCGTGGTACTGCCCGTCATGGACATCATGCCCAGCGCCAGAGAGATAAAGCATATGGCCATTACTTTTGTCTCGGTCTGTGCAAGCAGTATTAAAAAGACACTTGCGCTCAGAAGGCTGATGGAGTGAAAAAGCTTCCTGATGAGGGTTATATTGCCCGAACGCCTGATACAATAGTCCGCGACCCACCCGGTGGCATTGCTTCCTATTACCATTGCTATATAGGGAACCATGGAAAAAATTCCCATCTCTTTTATTGAAAAGCCGTGTGCTTTAATGAGATAGGTGGGAAGCCACGTGAGAAACATAAAGAATCCCCAGCTGGCACAGAAATGGTTGACCACCAGTGCCCACACCGGGGAACAGGTGAGGATTTTTCTCCAGGGCACCTTCTCAACGGCAGGAACCTCGGGCCTGTTTTTCTTGATGTATGCAAGCTCGCTTTGATGGATACCGGTGTGTTCCTCGGGAGCGTTTGCCGCCATGCGAAGCCAGAAACCGCACCACACAAATCCCAGCAGGCCGAAAAGATAGAACACGTAGTGCCATCCCATGCTCACCATTATCCATGTGGCCAGGGGAAAGGCGAAAATGTTGCCGACGGAAATGCCGGACAAAACAAATCCCATTACCCGGGAACGCTCCCCTGCAGGTATCCAGCGGGACGTGATACTTTGCATTGACGGGAAATTGACTCCCTCACCCACCCCCATCAGCGCACGGACAATTGTCATGCCCGTAATGGTTTTAGCCAGAGGAGTGAGCATGGTAAACAGCGACCACCAGAGCACGCCGGCGCTGAGGACTTTCTTGCCCCCGAATCGGTCTGCGAGCCAGCCGCCGGGAATCTGAAGCAGGGTGTATCCAAGGAAAAAAGACGACAGAATAATCCCCAGGGCTGCCTCGTCCCATCCGTACTGCTTCATGATCATCGGTGCGGTAACCGATATGTTGATCCTGTCGATATAGCAGATAAGGTTGCTGGTAAAAAAGAGCGTCACCAGACTGATTCGTTTCGGCACACGGTACGGCCTTTCCCTGTTCCCGGAGCGTTCTGCTGTGTCGTTTATCTGCATCAGTTCGCCTTTCCTCCTCACACGGCAACGATTTTATAGCCATGTAAAAAAATACGGCTATAGAAAAATATATAACCGAAACAATTGCAAGGGAAAAATGCAGGAGCATACTTGATTATTGAGCCGAATTACTATAAGTAAAGATACATACGTTCCCGGGGGAAAGCTGATGCACAACAAGCACGAGAAAATTTGTATGGTAAAAGATACCGACCCGAAAAAGGCGGTAAACACCGTGCTCGATAATCTGAAAGGCCTGGAAAAACGCGTCAGCGCGCATTCCCACATTCTGATAAAACCCAACCTCGGGGGCGGGGTTGCCGGTGAGCCCGGCTCACATACCAGTATCGGGGTAGTGCGCGCGGTCCTTGAGGCCTTTTCTTCCTTCTCCCTGCCGGTATATATCGGCGAGGCAGACGGCAGTTTCAACAGTGCGGATCACATGTTCTCAACCCTGGGGATACATGAGTTGGGCAAACATTTTAACGCCCGCGTGGTTAATCTCAGCCGGGGACCTTCCGTTGACTGTGCAGTGCCGCGGCCCAACCGGATCACGTCACTTCGCATATCCACTGTTTTTCAGCATGCATTCATCGTCAGCCTACCCGTGCTCAAGACCCACCCCTGGTGCGCGGTTACCGTCAGCATGAAAAATATGTACGGCGGCGTATACCAGCGGGAAAAGGCCGTGCTGCACACCGGTCTTGAAGAAAATATCGTAGATATCAATAAAGTTATCGGCGCACACCTTTCCATCGTCGATGCAACCACCGCCGTTGTTCACGGGGGCTTTAAATACGCTCTCTGGGTGGGGTGCCCCCCGTCAAAGCTGGATCTGGTTTTTGCCGGCTATGACTTTGTCGCCGTTGATGCCGTGGGCACCCGTATACTTGATCGAAATCCCGATGACATAGACTATATACGGCTTGCAGCACGCCATGGGCTCGGGACCTGCAACCTTGAGGAAATGGATATCACCGGTAACGGTTTTCCAGTCAAACTCCTAGGAAAACAAGGCGGTGGTAAAATATCCAACAAATATTTCGATTAATGGATGGCATTAAATGAGCTTATTTAAGAAATGGGAATTAAAAGACTCAATTGAAATAAAAACAACGCCTGAAAAGATTTGGGAATTTTTTGTTAACCTTGAGAAAAACTATAAGTCCTGGCATCCAGAAGACCATATTTTATTCAAGTGGACTAAAGGTAAACCTATGGAATTAGGTTCACATTTTTACGCTGAAGAAATAATGGGAGGTAAAGCAGTCAAAATCAAGGGGTTCGCTTGTGAAGTAGTTCCATTTAGAAAGATTGTTTTTAAATATTCCTTTCCTTTATCTATAGTAGCTCCTGGGACTGGATCGTTAATAGAGCCTAAAGCTTCAAGTTCTGTTTTTACTGCGATAAGCTATATTAGAGCTGGTAATCTGTTATATAATTTATCAAAGGAAAAAATGGAGAGAAGTATTGAAATTCATAAAAAACATGTAAGGGAAGAAGGAGAAAATCTAAAAGCTATTTTAGAAAAGTGAGTCTGGGAAACTATTCATGTAAACGCATAACAAGTGGATTCAGACCGATTTCACCCGCCGCAAGCGTCGGCTGAAACGGCTGATGCCAGTGTTAGGCAGCATTCTATGCAACCATCAGATTGAACAGGAAATTAAATATGAACGGAAATGAAATCACAGCACTGTTAGATGAGTGGAACAGCGCCCTCCAGACCGGAGACCCAAAAAAAGTATCGGTTCTCTATGAAACCAACGGCATTCTGCTGCCGACCCTGGCCGATAAGGTTTGCCACAACCACGAAGAAATCGAGGACTATTTTGTCCATTTTCTTGCTAAAGGACCGACGGGCAAAATCGACGAGGCAAACGTCCGCACCTTCGGGCTGCTTGCCATCAACTCCGGCGTCTACACGTTTACCTTTAAAGATGGTTCCGCCATGCAGGCCCGGTTCACTTTCGTATACCGTTGGAATGGTGGGCGCTGGATGATTGTGGAGCATCATTCTTCACAAATGCCGGAAAAAAATCAGGGTCAGGGCTACACGTTTGACAGGTAGAAGGTCTATAAAGCGTGTAGCCCGGAAATACTTATATTGCCTACAAAGTTGTCAGTTTGAGCTATTGGTTGGCAGTGGTTAAACTGTGAAAAAAGGGTCTTGCTATTTAATTTATTTCTTAAAGTCCTCATGTACTAATGGAAAATCAATGATAGTATCGTCCGATAACAATATGGCATGGTAAATGCTTTTAGAAATATAAACCTCTGTGAACCATAAACCATGTTATTAAGGAGGAAAAATATGAAAAACAAATTGGCATCAATGTTATTATTGCTTGTATGCGCGCTGGTTATAAGCGCTGCACTTGCCGGCCCGTCATTGGCTGAAACAAGAGACTACAATGTTACCTTTGAAAACAAGACCGGTGATGCTACATGTAATGATTTTCAAATACTCCTCCGCTACATGCAGGAGAATGGTATCGCAACATTCAACGGACATGCACAGAAAAAAGAATCCGTCCTGCCGGGCGGACAAATAACCGTGACCTACACCGCCAATACCCGCTGCACCAATCTCGTAGCAGATGTCCAATGCACTACGGTAAACGGAGAGGATAGAGGGGGTGTCATTAGCGGTCCGAATTGCGACGACTTTACCGTGATTATAGAGAAAACCCAATATGGGTTGCGCCTACAAAACGCCAACGCTCAGTAGCCTTCAACCTGCCTACCCACCATGCATAAAAGGAAATCTGGTGGTTCGGCACGAGGCCTTTTTTCTAAGATATTTCTGGAAATCCGATACATTGTTCTTAGGCATACCTGTAAGTACAATAAAATTTAAACTGCTTCATGAGAGCTTTTATAAAACAAAAACATCTTTATATAAGATAATTCTTAGGCTCCTTCTTAACAACCAAATGGGAGAATATAATGAGCAAACAATTGACGATCGTAGCAAGAATTGAGGCTAATGGTGATAACGTCGAATTGGTCAAAGCCGAGTTGCTAAAGCTAGTTGCCCCGACGCTGGAGGAAGCCGGCTGCATTCAGTATGACTTGCATCAGGACAACGAAAATCCAGCGCTATTCCTGTTCTACGAAAATTGGGAAAGCCGCGAGCTTTGGCAGGAGCACATGAACAATACTCACCTTGCCGAATATATGAAGGCAACAAAGGGTGCGGTTGCGTCGTTTACAGTAAATAAAATGACTAAGTTTTAAGAGCCTACCATGTTGCTGCAGGCGCGAGAGAAGTAAGGAAGCAAGGGGTCAAACCTAAACAATTAACTATTGACAATTCAGAACTGAAACAGTTATACAAAGATCATGGCTGAAATTGTAAGAACCCGGGGAGGGCTAAGAGGAGCGGTATTAATTTTAAACAGTCGAACGCCTCTAATACGTTCTGAAGACGAAAAGAAAAGTAAAGAACTGGAAAAGGAATTTATAGTTAATAATTTAGGTTTGACCCCTCATTTACTTTTGCCGATTCAGTGATGTATTGATCATTCCGTGCGGATTAGAGGATGGTCTGTTTACCCTTAAATCTGCACTGAAAGATTAGTTGAAAATTCTTTGACCCAACAAGTCGCTGGAGAATCGTCGGGAAAACGCTATCGCGTTTCCCGCGTCTCAGCTCTAGCGTCATTCATAAGAAGTTGTCTTATGCGCACGTTACATCAAAAAATAATCTTTATACTTCATGTGTTAATATTCGTCCACGTTGCCGCAGCTGCCGCTTCTCAAATCGATAATACACCACTGGACGCAAGCGCTGCGCCGCCGCTGTTCGGGCCGGTGTTCGACGTGGGTGCTGAAATAATTGAAGTATCGGCTGCTGCTCTTGACCCTGATGGTGATGCGATCTGGACATCGGGTGACGAATGGGGGGACACGACGGTCGCCCTCACCGATCTGGAAACAGGCGATACCGCTTCGTTTACTGTTACGGGTGCACAGAGCTTTGACTGGGAAGCAATGGTCATGGACGACCAGCGCAACCTGTGGATTCTCGATGTGGGTGACAACGGTGCCCTGCGCGACCATGTCACCTGCTACCAGGTAGCGGCACGGGTGCCTGCGGGAGAGCCGGTGCTCCCCGTTCTGCGCTCAATCTCCGTGACCTACCCTGACGGCCCCATGGATGTTGAGGCTGCCGCATATGATGATGAGCGCATCTATCTTTTTGAAAAAATTCCGCTGGACCAATCACGCGACGCCCTTATAGTGAGTATCGACGTATCCGCACAGGCCGACAGCGTCCAGGTTGCCCGGCAGGAGGGAACCATACCTGTTTTCCTGTGGATAACCGATGCCTCGGTCTCTCCCGAGGAAGGGTATTTGTACCTGCTCACCTACCTGGGGATCTTTGAATGCAGGGGCTGGCGCAGCGGCGACTGGAACACGCTGTTTATCATGTTCTTCTTCCTCGGCCAGCAGGAGGCCATGGTCGCTCTGGGCCGAAACAGCTTTTATGTCGGCATTGAACCGGGACCATTCTTCTATATGCGGAACTGGTTCCCGTTTCTGCCGCTTGCGGACGAAAGGGTATATACCCTGCCTTCAGGGTATAGGTAAGACCTGTCATATGAAGGAGGCATGTGCCATGAAAAAGCTTTTTCATATTGTTGCCACACCCCGGGATGAAGAGTCCCGAACGCTCCAGGTCTCCCGGTCGTTTCTTGAGGCCTTTACAGAAAACAATCATGATTGGACGGTTGATGAATTGCGGCTTTTTGGGGAACGGTTACCCCCTCTCACGGCGCAGCGTACAGCCGGCAAATATGCGCTTCTCGGCGGACGTGACCTGCCGGCGGACCTGCAGGAGCAGTGGCAGGATATACACAACCATATCAACCGTTTTTTGTCTGCCGATGCTTATCTCATCAGCACTCCCATGTGGAATTTCACCGTTCCCTATGTCCTGAAACAGTACATAGACGTCATTGTGCAACCCCGGTATCTGTTTCAGTACACCGAAGGCGTGCCGGAAGGTCTCGTAAAAGACAGGAAAATGGTTGTCATAACAAGCCGGGGCGGAGAGTATACGGATAAAGGCATGAAGCTGCTTGATATCCAAGAGCCCTATCTGAGAACGGTGTTCGGCTTTGTGGGGATAACCGACGTAACCTTTATTCATGCCCAGCCGATGGACGCCGCAGGCCCTGAGGTGCGCCGGGAGCGGCTGCTCCATGCCCGGGAGCGTGCACGAAATACCGCTGCGACATTCAGCCGATAACTGAAACGCACCACACTACAGCCTAAAACACGACGCGTCGATGCCGTATTTTTTCATCCGGTATTGCAGGGTGCTCCTTTTCAAGCCCAGCAGGCCGGCGGCCCCGTTTGGCCCTCCCAGCCTGCCCCTGGCTTTTCGCAGCATGTTTTCTATGTGCTTTTTTTCTATATCAGCCAGGGTTTCACCGCCGGTATCCTGCTGGATGCCGGGATTAAGAAGATTCAGGATATCATCACCGGTTACCGTTTGATGTGATTTAAGGATAACCACACGCTCTATAAAATTCTGCAGTTCCCTGACATTACCGGGCCAGCTGTACTGCATAAGAACCTTGACCGCGCTTTTATCAAAAACCGGTTTGCCCCGGTCCAACCGTACACAAAACCGCTCGCCGAAATATTTGCCCAGAACCGGTATGTCTTCCCATCGTTCGCGCAGCGGCGGAACGCGGACCGGAAACGTGCTTAAACGGTAGTACAGGTCCTCACGAAATTTTTTTTCCACAACCATTTTGTGCAGGTCCTGGTTCGTTGCCGCAATGATGCGGACATCCGTCCTGATTGTCTCCGTTCCGCCCACGCGCTCAAATGCCCCTTCCTGAAGGACCTGCAGGAGCTTGGCCTGTGTGTTTATCGGAAGCTCACTGATTTCATCCAGGAACAGCGTGCTTTGGTGGGCCAGTTCAAAACGCCCGACCTTTTTGGAAGCGGCACCGGTAAAGGCCCCTTTCTCATGGCCGAACAGTTCGCTTTCTATCAGGGTTGGCACCAGGGCAGCACAGTTCAGCTTGACAAAGGTGTTGTTGTGCCTGCCGCTTCCGTTATGAATGGCACGTGCAAGCAGGTCCTTGCCGGTACCGGTTTCACCTAACAGCAATACGGTGGTATCAGTGGACGCAACATTTTGTATGGTGCTCATAATCTGGTGCATGGCCCGGCACACATATACGATTTCCTGTTCGTCCTTCAGCGTATCGATCTCTTTTTTCAGATATGTCTTTTCCTCAACCAGTTTATCCTTGAGCCCTTCAAGCTCTTCATATGCAAGCATATTGTCCACGGCAAGGGCAACCTGCTGGGAGACTTTCTCGCACAGATCGATATCATCATCTTTGAGCGGAAAGCTTTTTCGGTAAAAAAGCTGCACTGAGCCGAGCACCTGGTCCCTGACAAGCAGAGGAATACAGATAAACCAGGGGAGCCCCGCGTCCAGCAGCATTTTTGATTCCGGCAGCAGCGGCTCATGAACGACATCTACAATGATTGTCCTGCGCTCCTGCATAACCCGTTTTGGAATAACGGCCTTTGCGGGGGGCATGGTGTTGTTTTGCAGCTCAGGGATAGAAACTCCTATGGCGGGAGAAAAATAATTCCAGTGTTTCCCGTCCTGCCGGTCAACAAGAATGCTGATTCGGTCAAATCCCAGTATCGGCTGCAGGACACCGGTGATTTCCTTAAAAAGTCCGTTTCTGCTTCGCTGGTGAATAATAGCATTATTGATTTTCAGTACTGTTTGGAATTTCTGTAGCTCATCCGCTGCCATGGTAAGACACCCGTGAAACCTGTTTATCTATTCCCCATAGTATCTCATATTATTGACCGGCAGGCAACCGGTGAATGATTTTTTTGCCCAATATTGGTTGAAAAGTGATTAAAATTCGGCACTTACTATCGACTCCTAATACAACGTAAAAAATTTATAATGATATATCAAAATGTTACCACGTTGGGGGGAGGTGGCACAAATATTGTTATTGTATCAGGTCGTCAGTTACTCTTCTTTCCTGCACCACCGCTTTCAGCGGGGTGCAGGAAAGCTGAATGAGAAAAAAAACAACATATAAAAAAGTTGAATGGGCATTCCGAGCCACAGCATAGTAAGTGCCCGTGGCCGATAAGGCCGGCAGAAAACCGGCCAGCCGTGTTTGCAAAGGAAGCCTGGAAGAATCATACATGATTTCTTGCAGGCTTTTTTTATAAAAAATTACTGCACTGCAAATCAGTGAAAGGAGGTGAGCACCTCAAAAGACTACAGACGCTCAAAGAACAAAAACAAAGGCTTGATTTTTTGGCAATAAAAAGGAGGAAACATAATTATGGCTAACAGAAAGGCTCTGGTTTATAACCAGGAGAAATGCACCGGGTGCAGAAGCTGCGTTGTAGGCTGTTCACTGTACCATGACGGAGAGTGCGGAAAAGTGTTGTCGCGGGTCGCTGTTGTCAGGAATGAACGATTCGGCGAATCCTTCGTAGTGGGCTGTGATGCCTGCTCCGATGCACCCTGCGTGGCTGTGTGCCCTACCGGTGCCTGCCACATGGATGTAGAAGCGGGAATTGCAAAAATTGATGCGGAAAAATGTATCGGCTGCAAGGAATGCGCCATGGCATGTCCCTTTGGCGCCATCAACATGCACTACAAAACAGGAAAGGCATTCAAGTGTGACCTGTGCGAGGGAAGACCAGAGGGGCCGGTCTGTGCCGACTGGTGCCCGGGTGGCGCTATCACGTACACGACCACTGATATTGCTTTCAAGGCCAAACGCCGTGAAAAGCTCACTGAGCGGCTGCAAGCTGCCAAAATCGGAGAGGAGGTATAGGCTTATGTACGGATGGGCAGGAAAAAGACTCCGGGTCAATCTAACCACAGGAGAAATTACAAGCGAACCCTTATCATATGAATACAGACGCAAATGGATCGGCGGGCGGGGATTCAACTCAGAGGTCATTTACAGAGAAGTGCCCCCCGGGCTTGACCCCTATGATCCCGAAGCACGTGTCTGTTTCGGCGTAGGCCCGGTAAGCGGTTCTGCGGCACCGTCAACCGGCCGGGTTACCGTTACCTGCAAAAGCCCCCTGACGGGCGGCCACGGCGACGGCAATATGGGCGGCCACTGGGGCGCGGAACTGAAATATGCCGGCTGGGACCAGATTATTCTGCAGGGCAGGTCCCCGAAGCCGGTGTACCTCTGGATCGACGATGACCAGGTGGAAATCCGCGATGCAGGTCACTTGTGGGGCAAGTTCCCCCGTGAGGCGGACCAGATGATCAAGGAAGAACTGGGCGATGAGGACATTCACACCGTCCTTATCGGCCCTGCCGGAGAAAACATGGTCCGTTTTGCCTGTACATTTAATGATGTATGGCGTGCCGCAGGCCGGACGGGAACCGGCGGCGTAATCGGCTCTAAAAACCTGAAAGCCATCGCCGTCCGCGGATCGGGAACGGTAAAAGTTGCGGACCCGAAAAAGCTGATGGATGTCTGTGATCGTCTCCGCCAGGCCTTCAAGACCGATGTCATGAAACAGGGGCTGTTTGATTTCGGAAGCCTCTGCCTCATTAATGTCGCGAACCGTGACGGCTGGTTCCCCTGGAAAAATTTCCAGGAAGGCGCGCACCCCAAGGCCGACAACATGTCGGGAGAGACCCATTCCAAAACAGTGCTGAAACACCGCGAGGGCTGCTATGCATGTCCCGTCTGCTGCGGGCGCTTTACCCAGATCAAAGACGGCAAATGGGCCGGTGAAGAGTTCGGCGGTCCGGAATACGAACATGCGGTACCTACGGGACCGCGCGTCGGTATCCTTGAAGACGCGAATGATATCTGGCACAACGCACGTCTTACCAACGATTACGGCATGGACGGCATTGAATGCGGCGGAACCATCGCTGCCGCCATGGAATGGTACGAAAAGGGCCTCATCACCACAAAAGAGACCGGCGGGATCGAGTTGGAATGGGGCAACGAAGAGGTTGTGGACAAGCTTATCCCCATGATCGCCCGGCGTGAAGGGTTCGGCGATATTCTTGCCGACGGCGCAGACAGGGCCGCCGACAAGCTCGGGCTCGGTGACAAGGGCCACTACTACTCCATCACAACCAGGGGCATGACCCTTCCCGGCGATGACCCCCGGGGTCTCGGCTTCGGATACGGCCTTTCATTTGCCGTGGGCACACGCGGAGGATGCGATCATCTGCGCTCCCTGTGCTGCCTCGAGCTCTCAGGCGCCCTGTATCCCGGCCTCAACACAAAGCTTCTGGGTGATGAGCGCGCAAACAGGCCGGTAACCAAGGTGGGCAAACCCTACATGGTCTATTATGAGGAAAACCAGAAAACCACCACCGACTGCCTGAATGTATGCTGCTTTACCACCCACTGGTGCTATGCGGTATTGACCCCTGACCAGGTTGAGTATCTCAACGCCGTGACCGGACTTGACTTCAGCGAAGAGGAGTATCAGGAAATCGGCGAGCGAATCTACAATCTCGAGCGCGCATACTGGAACCTCCACCTGTCTGGTGCCCGGGAGGATGTCGTGCCCGAGCGGTTCCTGAAAGAACCCATGCCCCAGGGTGTAGAGTATCAGACAAACGTCGGCGCGGTGTTTCCGCTAACCGATCTTCTTCAAAAGTACTATGAGTATCGGGACTGGGATCCGAAGACGGGCTTCCCCAGCGAACAAAAGCTGAAAGACCTGGGACTTGATTATGTTGCCCGGGATCTCGCCCCGCTGCGGGCCAAGTACCTGTCTGATGCCGAAAAGAAGAAGAAAAAATATTATGTCTGAAAGGAGGCATGCGCTTATGGCAGTTATGACACAAACACAGGCCAAACGGTTTCTTGAAATGGAAGACCGGATGATCGATATACTGAACTTTCTCAGAGACAAAGGCATTATGGATGCCCAAACGCACAGAAAGATTTTACTGGGCGGCTACTTCAGACTCGTAGAGTATCTCCAGGGTAAAAAGATACTTACCGGCAAACAGGCCGACGAGTCTCTGACAGGAGGCTTTGACGTACTTATCAAACACTTGGCCGCATAACATCTTTGTTTCGGGCCTGAAGCTGCACAAGCAGCCTCAGGCCCTTTTTTTATACGTAAACGCACTGAAAACAACGTGACACATTTCAGGTTTAATTTTTTTCATTTATTTTTTTTTGTTACTCTGCTATATAATAATGAATTTTTGACATATACCTTTCCCCCGATTGACAATATGGCAAATATTTTTGTCATATTATAATAAAAACAGGCTGCAAAGAATCCTTCAAACTGACCGTACGACACATAACATAGTGTATTCGTTGCGTTTTTTAATATATCCGAAGGCTGGCATTAATTCTGCATTTCACACGTATAATTATTGACATGTACCAATACGCATACAAACCAAACTCATAACTCCATGTAGGGAAACCCATGAAACACTACAATCATATTATCAGGTTCGCAATTGTACTGATAATTGCCGTTGCAGGTTTTTTTGTCATGCGGGGATACCTGGTACAGGAATCCTTCGGAATCCATGGCACGTATACCTACGGGTATCACCGCGGCAATTCCGACAGTGAGCAGGCTGCCCTTCCCTCCCTCTACCAGGGACCGGAAAAATGCAAGTCCTGCCATGAGCAACAGTACACACCATGGCAAGCCGGCGCCCACGCACCGGTGGGCTGTGAAACCTGTCACGGCAACTGGCAGGCCCATAACAACAATGTAAAGGATAAGGTACAACTGACCGCTTCCATTGAAGCATGCATGCTGTGCCACCAGCAGCTTGGTGCGCGGCCGGCTTCGTTTCCGCAAATCCCGGAAATCAAAGCCCACGTTCAGGAGCAGGATGAGGAATTTTCACAGGGGATGAGCTGCTCGGACTGCCACGATCCCCATGAGCCGTTATAAAACGTTCATGTTACATGAACTGATGATTCAGTGCTAAACTGCACATTATGCAAGGAAAATCGATATGAATAAAGATCGCAGAGCCTTTCTTAAAACTGCAGGATGGACCATGGCCGGCGGCGGGCTGTACATCTCGCTGTTTCAGCTGCTGCCCTCACCAGCGCGTGCCTCATCGCAGCAGGCACCGCTGTATGCTTTTATCGTGGATGCGGAAAAATGTATCGGTTGCGGCAAATGCGCGGAAGCATGCAGGGCCGAAAACAACGTACCCGAAGATTTTTACCGGACATGGATCGAGCGATACACCATCCATCAGGACGGCACCGTGAATGTGGACTCGCCCCACGGTGGTGAACACGGCTTTAAACCCCTTGAGGACAGCAGCACGGTTGAAAAATCGTTTTTTGTTCCAAAGCTGTGCAACCACTGCAAGAATCCCAACTGTGTTCAGGTGTGCCCGGTGGGGGCAACCTACGTTTCCAAGGAGGGTTTCGTACTGGTAGATGAAAAACAGTGCGTAGGATGCAGCTACTGCGTAATGGCCTGTCCCTACGGCGCACGGTTCATGAACCCCGTCACCCACACCGCCGACAAATGCACCTGGTGTTATCACAGAATAATGCAGGGTCACACCACCGCATGTGTTGAGGCATGTCCGGTCGGCGCACGACAGTTCGGGAGCGTTGATGATCCGAAAAGCCCTGTATACAAGGTTCTCAAAGAGAAACGGCTGCAGGTGTTAAAGCCCGAGACCGGAAACGAACCCATGGTGCTTTACGTGGGTCTGGATAAGGAGGTGCGCTAATGCATGAAATAGTAACCAGTGGATTTTTGTTCCCCAACGAGATAGAAGTGCACTGGAGCCTTATGATCGTTCTGTATCCCTACATCACCGGGCTCGTAGCAGGAGCATTTATCGTCTCCTCCCTGTACCACGTGTTCGGCAAACAGGAGCTCAAGCCCATTGCAAAGTTCTCACTGGTGGGGGCGTTCTGCTTTCTGCTGTTTGCCTGCACCCCGTTGCTGTTCCACCTCGGACATCCCGAGCGGGCATTCAACATCATGTTTACCCCGAAATTCACCTCGGCGATGTCGGGGTTCGGCTATATCTATACCTTTTACCTGATTCTCGTCCTGCTCGAGATATGGTTTGTTTTCAGGCCGGATATTGTACGGCTGGCCGGGGAAACAACCGGCATTATGAAGGCAGTGTACTGGGTAATGGCACTGGGAAGCAGTGATGTTTCCGAGGAGACACTCTCCATCGACCGCAAAATTACCCTGGTTCTTGCTGCAGTAGGAATACCCTCGGCATGCGTTCTTCACGGATACGTCGGGTTTCTCTTCGGCTCCCTCAAATCAAACCCGTGGTGGTCGACGCCCCTTATGCCGGTGATTTTCCTCATGTCCGCCATTGTTTCGGGCATAGCGGTACTGATAATCTGTTATTTTATCGTCATGGTCGTGAAGAAAGTACCCGTGGACAACGCGTGCCTGCAAAGCCTGTACAAATACCTGTGGGGCTTTTTCATAATCGACGTTACCCTGGAAGGCCTGGAAGTGCTGACCATGGCCTATGAGGCCCATGAAGAGTGGCACATAATTGCACAGCTGTTGACCGGGAAGCTGGGCTTCAGCTATATCGTCCTGCAGATGGTCATCTGCTCACTGATCCCGCTGGTTGTGCTGGGATTCGTGTCGTTGAAGAAGATGAGCGATATGACCCGTAACCGGCTCGGGCTCATCTGCTCCGCGCTCATTCTCATTCAGGTTCTTGCCATGCGCTGGAATGTGGTAATCGGTGGGCAGCTGTTTTCAAAAAGCCTGCGCGGGCTGACAAGCTACAGCCCCACATTTCTGGGACGCGAAGGACTCCTGGTGGCATTCATTCTGCTCGCCCTGCCCTTTGTTACCATGTATATTTTTAATCTTCTCCTTCCGCTGTGGGAAAATGAAACGGCCAAGGAAGAAGGATAATCATCCTTTTTATTTTAAAGATAAGGAGTCATTGAAACCATGCTTGCCATTATAGATCCACTACTGGTCATAACAGCACTGATTATCTGCACAGCAGGGCTTGTTCGCAGGTCCCGCCTGTGGATGATGGGCCAGAAAGGCGACAGCACCGACAACATCGGAGACAGAATCAAGGATTTTCTTGTTAATGCCGTCGGCCACGGCAGAATCCTTCGGGAAGCATATCCCGGGCTCATGCATCTCTTTATTTTTTGCGCCTGCTGCATTCCTATTCTGGTAATTGCAGCGGTGCAGATACGGTTCACATGGCCGGGCGCACTGGGAAATTCCTTTTCTCTCATTCTGGATATCATCGGGGCGCTGGGGCTCCTGGGAATTCTGCTCGCAGCATACCGCAGATACATACAGAAGCCCGACCGTTTAAGCGACACTAAACGTGAGGATGCCGTTGCTCTTATCTGGGTTTTCGCAATCATTTTCCTCGGGTTCTGTATAGAGGGTCTGCGCATTGCCATTACCGGCCAGGGCTCCCCGTGGTCTCCTGTGGGCGCAGTATTTTCCTATGCTTTCGCCCCCTTCGGTGCCGGTTTTCAGGCCGGGCTTCACGCCTTGCTGTGGCGCGTTCACATGCTGCTGGTGCTCGGTCTCATTGCATGCATTCCCTATACAAAATTTCTCCATATTATAACCTCTGCGGCAAATATCTTTTTGCGCAGCTACACTCATCCCGGAGACTTCAAATCCATCGATTTTGAAACCGCGGAGACCTATGGTTGTTCACAGCTCGAGGAGTATACGCGCAAACAGCTCTTTGACCTTGATGCCTGCACCCGGTGCGGCAGGTGCCAGGACAACTGCCCTGCGTATCTGAGCGACAAGCCCCTGTCTCCCAAGAAGCTTCTGCAGGATATGAAAGCCTACATGGAAGCAAAAGGCAGCGGTGCCGAAGGAGCGGAAAAGGCCCTGATCGGCGATGTCATCGAGCATGAAACCATCTGGGCGTGCACCATGTGCATGAACTGCACGGAACACTGCCCGGTATTCGACACAACCGTCGACAAGACAATAGAGCTGCGGCGCTATCTTGTTATGACCGACCCCAACTTTCCCGGCGAAGCCCAGGGGGTGTTCCGTAACATGGAAAACAACTCCAACCCGTGGGGCGTCGGCGCACATACCCGGGCTGACTGGGCAAAGGACCTCGGGGTAAAACCGGCATCAGAGGGAGATTTCGACATTCTGTTGTATCCCGGCTGTGCCGGTGCCTTTGACGACAGGTATAAAAAGGTGTCAATTGCTGTTGCAAAGATCCTCCAGAAGGCAGGGGTGAATTTCGCCATTCTCGGCACGGAGGAAGGCTGCTGCGGCGATTCGGCCCGCCGGCTCGGCAATGAATATCTTTTTGAGACCCTTGCGCAGACAAACGTCGAAACCATGAACAATTACAGCGTTAAAAAGGTTCTCGCCATCTGTCCTCACGGATACAATATAATCAAAAACGAGTATCCCCGATACGGCGGGAATTATGAGGTCTATCATCACAGCGAATTTTTGCTCGACCTGGTCAGACAGGGGAATATTAAGCTGAACGGTTCCGGGAAAATGTCTGTCTGCTACCACGACTCCTGTTTTCTCGGCCGGTATAACAACATTTACGACCAGCCCAGAAAGCTGCTCGAGTCAATCAGCGGCGTAAGCCTCGTTGAGATGGACAGAAGCAGGAACCGCAGCTTCTGCTGCGGAGCAGGCGGCGGCCGTATGTGGCTGGAAGAGGATATCGGCCAGCGTATAAATGAAATGCGGACGGACCAGGCCCTGGAGACAAATCCCGATACCGTTGCAACGGCCTGCCCGTTCTGCCTGACCATGATTGATGACGGGCTAAAGGCACGGGAAAAGGAAGAGTCGGTAAAGAGCCTGGATATTGCCGAAATTATATTAAACGCCATGGAGTGAAGGTAAAAATGAAACGTACAAAACTCACCATCGTATGTATGATCCTTTTTTTGGCAGCGCTGCCTTTCTCAGCTGTTTTTGCCCAGGAAATAGATGACTGTATCGAATGCCACATGGACACAAAACTTACCAGGACCGATGCACAGGGCGCTGTCCACAGCCTGTATGTCGACAAAAAACTTTTTATCAGATCAGTGCACGGCCAGATGGATTATACCTGTGTTGACTGTCATGAAGGGGCCACCGCAGACACCCACCCCAAAGAAGGACTTCCCGATGTGGTGTGCGGAGAATGTCATGAAGAGGCCCTGGCGGCACACAACAAAACAAACCATGGAAAGCTCCTTACAGAGGGCAGCCCTGATGCCCCCCAATGCTATGACTGCCACAGCATGCATGAGGTGCTGCCGCCTGATGACCCGCAGTCGTCCGTACATCCTGAAAACCTGGTGCAGACATGCGGCACCTGCCACACGGAAGAATCTGTTGCCTCCCTGGTGGGGCTCACCAAAGAGTTTGTGCAGGGCAAAGAAGGCGCAGCTGAGAAGTTCAGCCTGGCGACGCTGTTTTCACCTGTCGCAACCCGCCTCAAGGGACATGGAAAAGTCAACCTCTCCTACTCCTACAGCACACAGAACTGCGGCGACTGTCATTTCGAGGTCATAAACCACGGCAATGAGGAACTGAAGCCGAGGATCTGTGCCAACTGCCATGATGTTAAAAAAAGCAGCTTAATCTTTGGAAAAATTCACCGCTCCGGTGTGCTGACAAGCCCTGTCCTTACGGTGCTTATGCTGCTGCTGTACGCAGCAGTTGTCGTCGGGCTCGTCTTCTATTTTAAAGGTGTTCCGGGCAAAAAAAAAGAGGCTGACCAGGGTGAATAAACACCCGTACATATATTGAATTTAAAGCAAAAAAGCCCGGACGACAATCCGGGCTTTTTTTGTTGTTGACACGACCAACTAAGATGCATACAGTAGTGCTTACACCGACAATACCAATGCTTCTTCACATTCATATGTACGGGGGGGATATGAAAAAAGCGGCCTTACTACTCGTTGTACTGACCATGGCGGTATCTGTACGCGCTGCTCAGGCATATGACTGTTCGGCATTCCTTGGCCTGTGGGATGTTGAAATAAAAGACGCTGCAGCAGGCATGTCAAGCAAACAGCCGTGGCTGTTCGACACGGCAACAACCGAGCAGGCAACGGGTATGATATCGGGGGGCGATACAGTCAAGGCAACCTGGAGTGATGCCCCCCAGATGTATGCCCTCGGCATCGGTACGCCGGGCACCTATGAAGACCTCTATGTCGATCTTGACGGTGATACCTTTACCGGGCAAGCCTCCCTGGGTGATATAACCCTCGCCATAACCGGTGTAAAAAACGCAGATAGTGCTGATTATAACGACTGCCGCAGGTTTCTGGGAACCTGGGAGGTGCAGTGGTATGAGCTCAACCCGTATGTCTGGAGCGTGAAAAACGCAACAACTGACAAGGCGACCGGCAAAATAGTCATCCCCGACAATGAAACAGACATGACCGATAATGAAACTTTTGAAATCTCCTGGGATGAAAACATGCTCATGTTTCTGTACAGCGCAGATGACGGTGAGCTGACACACCTTATACTCAAGGACGACTCCTTTACCGGAGATTGTTACGGCACACTTATAAACGGGACAAAACAGGAAGAACCCGAGCCGGAACCAGGACCGGATAACGAAACCTGTCCCGCAACCCAGCTTCTTGGAAAAGGATCTGCACAGCTTGACATTCTGCGCCGGTTCCGCGACGAGGTATTATCAAAAAGCGCTGCGGGGAGAAAACTTTCCCGGCTGTATTATGCACATGCCCGGTCGATCACCCTGCGTCTCTCCCGGAATCCTCTTCTCTCGCGGTCTGTAGAAAATGGGCTTACATTTTCCGTACCGGTTTTACGGTTGATGCTTGCACCGTAAAAGGGCTTTTTCATTGCTCCGCAACAGCACGAAACTGTTATCATTAAACGGCAGGGCGCAGAGGCGCCCTGCCGTTTTTACATGCGCGGCCGATCAGGAACAACCCCGAATTTATTGACACAAATCATAGAATGGTGGTATAGTTAAAAAGGTTTTATGTGTACACAACGGCACGCTGATGCATAGTGGAAACAGTGAACGAAAAAAAGGTTCCGGTTTCCGCGAAGATATTGTTAATGTTAATTCAATCTATTATGGAGGCATCATGAACGAAGTATTACAGGAAATGCTCGACAAGGCTCGGAAAGCCCAGGCAATCGTTGAACACTGGCCCCAGGAAAAAGTGGATGAGATGGTGCTCGCCGCTGCATGGGAGGTAATAAAGCCCGAACACGCCAAGGAATGTGCCGAACTTGCCGCAAAAGAGACCAAGATGGGTGTATATGAGGACAAATACGCAAAGCACCGCAACAAGGTGCTCGGCGCGCTGCGCGATATGGACGGCGTCCAGACGACCGGCATCGTTGATGAGGACACGGAAAAGGGACTGTTTAAAGTAATTAAGCCCATGGGCGTTATCTTTGCACCGAGTCCCTGCACAAACCCCACCGCAACACCGGCGGTAAAGGGTATCTTCTCGTTAAAGACCCGCAATGCCATGATCTTTGCACCGCATATGGTTGCACGCCGGTGCAGCACCAAGGCGGTTGAATTTATGAGAGCAGGGCTTGAAAAGGTCGGTGCTCCCGCAGATCTTCTGCAGGTCATGGAACGTCCGTACATCGAGGACATTCAGGCCCTGATGAAAGAGGCTGATGTCGTAATCTCCACCGGCGGAACCGCGTCCGTTAAGGCGGCCTATTCGAGCGGCAAGCCGGCGTTTGGTGTCGGCGCGGGTAACTCGGTTATGATCGTCGATGAGACCGCTGATATCACCGATGCTACAACAAAAATATTTATGAGCAAAACCTTTGATAATGCAACCTCCTGCTCTGCGGAAAACAATGCCGTTATCCATGAGTCGGTATGGGATCAGGCCCTGGAAGGCCTTAAGGCAAAGGGGGGATATCTGTGCAGTGCTGAGGAGAAGGCCAAGCTGAAAGATGCTTTATGGCCCGACGGTGAGCACATCAATCAAAAGGTGGTTGCCCGTGCGGCCGAACGCATCGCCAATAAGATTGCCGGCCTGAACGTGCCCGAAGGTACAAAATTCATCATGGTCCTTGGTGACGCTCCGGTAGAAAACGACAAGTTTGCCGATGAAAAGCTCTCACCGGTTCTCACGCTGTGGAAATACGGCGAATTCAGCGAGGCAATCGACTATGTAAAACGCATCCACGCCATCCGCGGCCGTGGTCACTGTGCAGGCATTCACACAACAAACGAAGACCGCATCAAAGAGCTTGCGGAGCACGCACAGGTCAGCCGCCTTATGATCAATCAGCCCCAGTGCCTGGCAAACAGCGGCGCGTTCACCAACGGCATGCCCTACACCATGACCCTGGCGTGCGGTACCTGGGGCGGCAACAGCTCTTCGGACAACATCACCTGGCGCAACATGGTCAATTACACCTGGGTTTCACGTCCTACTGCTGAAAACAAACCCGACGAAGATAAGCTGTTTAAAACACACTGGGATAAGTACGGCAAATAATACGGCCATACAATTGATAATTCATTATTCATAAGGAGACAGCAATGGAACGACAGGAACTTTCAGAAAAATTAACCGCGTTTTTGAGAAAGGCCCTTGCAAACAAGGATGCTGAGATTGATCCTGATGCTGATTTCAAGGATCTGGGGCTCAATTCTTCCGGACGTCTGGAGTTTTTTACCATGATCGAAGATGAATGGGATTTGATGTTTGACGAAGATGATCAGGATGAGGTTGTAACATTGAACGGCGCGGTGGAGCTGGTACTGAAAATGATGGATGAATAAGTAAGACCGACGGCAAATCAAAAAAACCGACCCCTGCAGCTGCCGGGGCCGGTTTTTTTATGCGTATATAATCCGTCAGGCCTACCCGGCCAGTGCCTCTTTCAGGGTCTCGGTGGTGTCCAGGTTTTTCATCTTTACGTCCCTGCTGATCTTTCTCATCAGGCCGCACAGCACCCTCCCGGGTCCGATCTCCAGAGCTTTGTCGACACCCGCGCCCATCATCTTTTCCATTTCTTCGATCCAACGAACCGGGTGGTTGACCTGCTGCGCGAGCAGCCGCTTCATGTCGTCGGTTGAGGGATAGAAGTCAGCCTCGACATTGGAAAGCACCGGGATATTCAGGTCATGTGCCTGTATCGGCACAAGTGCTTCAGCCAGTCTGTCGGCAGCCGGTTTCATCAGTGTGCTGTGAAACGGCGCGCTGACCGGGAGCATGACCGCGCGCTTTGCGCCTTCGGCCTCGGCCTTTTCGGCGGCCCGCTTCACGGCCTCCATATGGCCGGATATCACGATCTGGCCGGGGCAGTTATAGTTGGCGGGAGCAACGAACTGGCCCTGTGCGGACTCCTCACAGATCTTCTCAACAACGTCGACGTCCATGCCGAGTATTGCCGCCATACCGCCGACACCCACGGGAACAGCTTCCTGCATAAAGGTGCCGCGTTTGCGGACGATCTGCACGGCATCCGCAAAGGCAAGCGCACCGGAGCACACAAGCGCGCTGTATTCACCAAGGCTGTGACCGGCGACCACGGCCGGAGTAATGTCGCTTTCCTGCTGCAGGGCACGAAGTGCCGCGATACTGACGGTGAGAATTGCGGGCTGGGTGTTTGCGGTCAATTTGAGCTGGTCCTCAGGGCCTTCAAAGCAGAGCTTTGACAGGGATTCGCCCAGGGCTTCATCCGCCTCCTCAAAAACCTCGGCAGCAACGTTGAAATTATCTTTGAGGTCTTTACCCATACCAACATACTGAGAACCCTGTCCGGGGAATAGAAATGCCCATGTTGCCATTATTAATACCTCCAAAAATTCAGTTTGTTATAAAACAGCCACAACTATAAAATTTATACTATAAAATAAACACCCGGTTAGTGTCAACAGAAAAGCATGCGAAACCCGTCTACAGGGCGTTTCATGCACCTTCCGATGCATACCGGCATCCTCTTATTTAGAGTAATGCCATGGCTTTGGGGGGCAGGTCTCGAATGTCTCTGATGGTATAACATGTTCCGCCCCCGCTCTGTGCAATCCTTCGGGCAAACAATTCTCCACTCTCCTGTGTACTGCCGATGTAGAGAAAAGAAACTTCGATACCTGATCTTCGTGATTTCAGCGTTTCTTTGACGGCATGGTCGGATGCAACCATGTTCTGAAAAAGAAGCTGCAGATCGGTATGACTGCCCACGGCAAATTCGTCTCCGCCGTTTTGTTCGGCCCCAAAGCTGGTCATAAAGTTGTCCATCTCACCTGAATCGGTGGGATCAGTCCGGCAGGCAGGCCCTTTCCCTGATGTCAGGTTGGGAAGTCCGTCGCTGATAACAATGATAAGCTTCCTGCTGAACCGGTTATCTTTCAACAGCAGCCGGCGTCCTTCCTTTATCCCGTCACCGATGTTTGTGTAGCGGCGTGCCTTCATGTAGACCAAGGACTCTACAATCCTGTTTATCTTCGTGGTCAGGGGACAGCCGACATCGGCGTCATTACTGAAAAAGACCAGTCCGACACGATCTCCGTTGTGAACGGCCGACCGGGCAATACCGGTTGCGGCGACCTTGGCATACCGCAGCTTTGCGCCCTGCCTCATTGATTCGCTCACATCCAGACAAACCGCGATGTCCCTGTCGCCGGCAGGCATCTTTTCATAACAGCGCAAATCTGTCGTATGCACCTCATCCATGGTTTTGCCCCGCTGCACAGCCCGCTTCATCGTGTGCCGTGGAGACACCGCATGATAGGTGTCACCCTTGAGAAACCGTCTCACGTGTGACTTTTCACGTAAATATTGCCTGTGCCGTCGATGCCTGCCGGTAACCATATCATTGTCCACTACATCCTGTAACAGGCACAGCAGCGCTCTCCCCTGCAGCCGGTATCCGTCTCCCTCCTCATCCAGTTGCACAATTCCCCGTGCTTCAAGGTCATGCATCATGGTGCTGAGGTTCTCATATGAAAGCTTTTCAGGATCGATCTCTTTGCCCGCTTCGTGCCGGCGCACGTACTCGGCATGCAGATTTTTAATACGTGCTTCCCGGGAGAACTGCTGGTTCTGAAAATCCACTATCTCCTCCACCAGCCCGCTGCCGGGGCCTTGAGCGTGGTCCCTGAATGGATCAGCATATTCAAGGGAAAGGGTTTTCCAGAGTATCTCCTGATTTATTTCACGTATGATGTCATGCGCGCTTTTGGGGGTGCAGGAAGCAACCTGAATGCGGTGGGGAAGCGCAATGAGGGAGGCCCTGGCAATGGTGCCCCGGTCCAGCCTGCCGGTAATAACAGACAGTGCCTGGAAAATTTCCCGTAATGCTAGTGAGGCCCGTGCACCGGCACCCCGCTTGAGCAGGTGATGGCTGCGGGTTTTCCGCACAATACGTGCAATCAAATCATCCGCTTCCTGCGGGGATACGTTGTCCGGTAACGTACGGTTAAAGCTTTTTTCCATTGCCTTTCACCATCTTAGGGTCGTACCGGCGTGATGACGCCCTCCCCCTCCGAAAAAATTTTTATGCACTGCCTGCTGCCTGCTATTTGACTGCCAGGGTAAAATCCGTTACCGGCAGATGAACCGATTCAATGGTCCGGGTATCGCAGGTGTGGATGAAGGGAAAATGCTTTTCAGGTTCTGATGATACCGCTCCATGGGAGCCTTGATGCAGGTCACGATAGTTTCATTGGTAATCATGCGTAGCACCCCATCTAAAGCACCTCAAAATGGCGTGCTGTTGTAAAACAATCATAGAGAGAATCATAATTTTTGTATTATGCCGTTTTCCAACCGTTTATCACTAAAAATCACACCCTGTGGGTTTCACCTGAGGGCAATACAACTGACGTAAAAACGTCCTCTTTATGCAGAAAAAACTGCCCTGCAAGCAAAGAAAAGACAGCGCAGTGGGCGGATGCCTTTTCACCCGGGAGAACCGCAAAGGTTTGTCGTTGGGGCTGCGGCACAATGACAGCATCTAGAAACCCCATCCTGACCTTCAAGAGGGGATAAAGACATTTATACACGGATTCCTTGGCGCTGAAAAAAAGACAAAGCAGTGTCTGCCGTTCCTGCTCATTATACCTCTGCAGCCGATCCCTCTCACCGGGGGTGAGAATTTTCTTTTCCAGCCTTGGGTTCACGCGCCGGATGGTCTCAATATCCAGCCCAAGGCCCCGGGCATCGCGGGTGCGTGCTACGGCTGCCCCGCACCAGCTGTGGCTGTGTGAAATGGCTCCCACTGTTTCCTGTGGCCAGGCAACGCTGCCGTCACCGTTGGCAGGCAGCGGACACCCTCTGATACCAAGCAGTTCCAGGGCGCGGCGCGCACATGTCCGGCCCGCCGCAAATTCTTTTCTGCGTTTTGTTACGGCGTGCTCAACGAGGTGCTGCTCTTCCTGATACAGCGCATACTCCGCCGCGTTAGTGTCCATGCACGCAGTTGCAACACAATCAGGAAACAGTATCTGTATGTCAGGTATGTCGGTCATTGGCTTCAACGTCATCTATAAAGGTCTTAACAGCCTCGTTGAATGCATCACGGGCATCTATCATTACCACGTGCCCTGCTCCCTGGATAATGCGAAACGAGCTTTGCGGGAGGCCACGTGCAAGGCTTTCCGGAAGCTCCCGTGGTGTTATAACGTCATTGCTTCCCCAGACAACGAGGCAGGGCACTTCCAGGGACGAAATCCATGATGTGCTGTCGAATTTTCCGGCTGCAATCAGGTCCTCATGCAGCACGCCGCCGCTTTGTTGCACCAGGAGTTCATATCCTTTTCTCAGTGCCGCCGGCAGTGCCCCCCCGGCGGCTATAATCTCATCGGGTGACATGCCCTGCTCATGGAGGCTGCGGTAGGTTCTTGACAGCCTGAACCCGGTACCGGTTCCCACGAGCACGAGTCCCGTTACCCTGCCGGCATGTTGCCTGGCATACTGCTGGGCAACGGCGCCCCCGAAGGAATGCCCCATGATAAAAAAAGAGGGTATATCCATGGCCGCGACAAAGCGGTCAAGCCACGCTGCGTACTGTTCAACCGATTCACGTGCTGTGCCGCCAGAGCGTCCATGTCCCGGCAGGTCCGGAGCAATGATCCTGAAATGTCTGCTCAGCCTGCTTACCTGGTAGCTCCACACAACCCCGTCGGCACCGGAGCCGTGAATACAAACGCATACAGGTGCATTAATCGGTGAACGCTTTGACGTTCTGTAATAGCACTCATCATTATCAATTATCACACAGGGCACATCAACTCCTATACACGTGCCGTTATTTACCTGCTGAAGGGAAACATCCTGCACAAAAAACAATTATACCACGCATCCTTCTTAAGCAACAAAACAAAATTTATTCTTGACGGATTTCCAAAAATAGTCAATCTTGATTATACCCCCGGCGTTACAAAGGCAATAATAACACAGGTACGTGCAATTAAAAACAGCTGCAGGAGGAAACAAAATGAGTAAAACGTTTGATCTTATTGTCGTCGGTGCAGGGCCTGCAGGGCTCATGGCGGCCAAGACTGCAGGAGAAAATAATCTTACTGTTGCGCTGATTGAAAGAAAAAAAGATATAACAAAATGGACACGGGCCGACTGCATGATGTTTTACGGCCTTGAGGGAAACTTTCTGGGAGAGGATATTTCCGTCCGGGTGGGGAAAGTCACGTTCCCCAGAAACGGATTTGAGGTCGGCTACACCGGCGGGCTCTATCCCCTGTATAACTGGCGGGTTTTTTCTCCGTGCGGACACCGAATAGATTTCAGCAGCACCAGTCCCATAGCAGCCGTCTTCAACAAGGATATTCTTTTACGGGATTTACTGCAGGATGCAGAACGTGCAGGTGTTACGGTGCTTCAGGGAGCACTGGGAGTCAAGGTGGAAAATACCCGGGAGGGAGTCAAGCTGCTGATTTCAAGGGACGGCAAGCAGACATGGCTTACCGCTAAGAAGCTCATCGCGGCAGACGGTATTAATTCGCGCATAACCGAAAGCGCGGGCCTCAATGAAGGCCGCCCGCTGATGGGAAGGTTCAATGTTGTGCAGTATATCATGGATGGCATTGAGAATCCGTACCCCAACAGCTGGGTGCAGTTTTACGGCAAGTCACTGTCACCCTTTGCGCCTCTTCACTTTCTCCAGACGGTTCACGGTGAAAAACTGCAAAAGCTTGGTGCCATCAGGCCCGCGCCGGGCAATCCCGTGGAAGACCTTAAAAAAACAATGAAGGACAGCACCTTTGCCCCCTGGTTCAAAAATGCACGAATCGCGTACAAAATGGGCGTTTCAGTAAAAGCGTTTATGCCCATACAGAATCCGGTCCTGGGCAATGTGATGTCCATAGGCGATGCCGCCGCTTTTGCGGAGGTGGAAAACCAGGGAGGGCTGATGTGCGGGTTCCATGCAGCCAATGCGGTTCTCAAAGAACTCTCGGGGGAAAACGGCTGTGAAGCGTATATTCAGTGGTGGCAGAAATCGTTTGAGTTTCTCAACCCTGCGGTTCAGCAAATTGCCCAGGGGTATGCCATTAATCCCTATTACGAAGATGCTGAGATCGACTATCTTTTCAGCCTGCTGGAAGGCAAGCCCTTTGCAGGTACTATCAACCAGTACAAAATTCCCAAGGTGCTGTGGGGGGCTATTTTTCAACAAAAAGAACGGATTGATAAGGAGAAACCGGATCTCGGCAAAAAGATAGACGCCATACACAACATGACGGTTCAGGAAGCCTTTACCGTGGACACGTAGGACAAGAGATGCACCTAAATCTGTAAGAAATGTCGTCGCACGTGTGCATCGACATACTCAACATCACGGTATCACGGTCGACAGGGGAAATCATATGACACATACTGATATGCTCTATATAACCGCCGCGCGGGGAATACGGCCTGCCACTGTTCCCATCGTTATGGAAGTCCAAATGCTGGTCTGCCCCGGCTTTAAAAAGCTCAATGAGCAATACGGATTCGACGGGATATGCAAAAATGCCGAACTCAGTGCTCAGTGCACTGTTATGCCTGTTACCGATTTGGGGGTTGATGCGGCAATTCACATGTCCGATGCATTCATCCCGGTTGAAGCCATGGGCCTTGAGATTCAGCACACCCTTCAGGGCCCGCGCATTGCGGATCCCATAAGGACCCCGGCCGACGTTGAACGCCTGTGCGTTCCGGAGCCTGAAGAGGCCATGTCCGTGTGGCTCAATGCCCTGCGCATCGCAAAGGCAGAGCTCATGGGGAAGGCTCCCCTCATCGGATGGATTGCCGCCCCCCTGAACACCGCCTCTTTCATGGTTGAGGGCGGCCTGCCTACAGGGCCCACACCGTATGACACCCTGAAAACCATGATGTACACCGATCCCCACCTGCTGCACCGGCTGCTTGACACCGTAACAACCATGTATGTGCAGTTTATTAACGCTCAGATAGATGCCGGTGCCGATATCATCATGGCGCTGGACCTTAAAACCCCGGCCGCGCTCTGTCTGCAGGACTACCGGGAGTTTGCTTTTCCCTATATACAGAAGATTGCTCGTGCCGTTCAGTCAAGAAACGTCCCCCTTCTTTTTGGGTCTGACGGCGCAACATTCCTTCATGCACCCTTTTCTGATCTGGGCGTTGACGTCATAGCACTTGACTGGACCGTTGACATGGGTGATGCCATACAAAAGCTCGGCCCGGACCAGGTGGTTCAGGGAAACCTTGATCCCCACTGTCTCCTGGCACCTGAAAGCATTATTGAAGACCGGGTAAAAGAGATTATCGATGCCGGAACAGCTGCGCCGGCCCATATATTCAGCCTCGGCGGCTGGGTGCTCATGCATACCCCCTTTGAAAAGGTACGGTTCCTGGTTGATCTGGTCCACAGCCTGTAATGAAAAAAAGTACCGGTGAAACACTATGGTCAAAAAAAACAATACCGTATCGCACCTACAGCTGATTCAGGGAGGGCTCTACTGTGAAACGTCATGGGGACCTGTACGTATCGTTGCCGGCCCGGAGCATTCTCCCCCTTTCCCTGTTGAGGCTGCTGCGGCCGAAGAGGATACCTATCTTGTCCTGAGTGCCGAAACAACCATCAGTGATCCGAAAAAACACATTGTCCGGATCATGACGCAGCTGATAGATACCCGCCCCGCGTTACCGGGCAGCGTTTTGATACGCTCAGGCAGCCCGCTGCGCTTTCTTGCCATCGTTCATGATCTTGATCAGGATCCGACCTGGCGTGAAGCATGGATAATAAGCGCTCTGGAAGAGATTTTTCGAAAAGCAGAACAGCACAAGCTGAAATCCCTGGGACTGCCGCTTCTTGGGACACTGCATGGCTCTCTGGAAAAAAAACGCTTTGCCGCATTGCTGGGAAATGCACTCGCCCGGGCCGCGGCGAACAGCCTGGAACGCCTTTGGCTTTTTGCCCCTGCGGGTATAAACCGAGAGATAATTGAAGCGTTAAAAAACGAGTTGCATACCTGTTAAAAACGGCTTTCCCCGTATTTACACCCACATTACAGCGGTAGGTACATAATCGATGGGAGCGTACACATATGGCATTGATTACCCGTGAAAAAAAAGACCCTGTCTCTATCATCACATTATTGGGTGACGGGCTGTTAAACCCGGCACTTCTTTCTGAAATGAACCATGCCCTGGACACGATAGAAGCCTCAGAGGGCCCTGCTTGCCTTGTGATAACCGGTGAAGGGAAATCATTCTCCACCGGGTTTGACCTTGATGCCTTCTTTCACGCTTCCGCCGGTGATGTTGAAGCTATGGTTGACCAGGGAATTGCGCTTCTCCGAAGGCTTCTTTCCAGCGGGATACCCAGTATTGCCGCTGTTAACGGCCATGCCTTCGGCATCGGTGCGATGCTGGCCCTGGCATGCGACTACCGGTTCATGCGCGCCGACAGGGGCTTTTTCTGTCTGCCCGAGATAGATCTCAAGGCCCCGCTGCCGCCGCCTATGACAGCATTGTTAAAGCTCAAGCTTGCACCGGCCATAGTGCGTGACGCACTGCTCACGGGAAAGAGAATTTCCGGCATGGAGGCGTTAAGCAGCGGCATCGTTGATGCGGTGTATCCTCTTGGTGAGCTTCTGCCCAGGGCCGTGGAACATATAGCCCCCCTGGCAGGAAAGGACCGATCGACCTATGCGTCCATGAAGCGCCTGCTTCACCGGGATGTGCTCGGCCCATAAAAAATTTCTGGAGGAAATATTTTTTTTCCGGTATCCAGGGACAAGCATCCGGCATCAGTGTGTCGAAAAATGTTTTCCGCGAAAAACTTCCAGGAACTAATAAGAATCTGTCGAATTAACATTCTTTAAAAAAATGCGCGACACGGACTGCAGATCAAATATCTGGAAGATTAATCTCCTTCAGGTGCTCAGATGGTTTTTTCTCATCATGCCGGTGATAGTCCTTTTCTACAAAGAAAACGGCCTTTCCATGCAGCAGGTGATGATCCTTCAGGCCGTCTATTCCGTCACGATGGTACTGTTTGAGGTACCGTCAGGATATTTCTCGGACACCCTGGGAAGAAGAAATTGTCTGGTCATGGGGTGTGTTCTCGGCACTGCCGGGTTCTCCGTGTACTCCTTCTCCCACTCCTTCGCAGGGTTTCTTATCGCAGAGCTTGCCCTGGGGCTCGGGCAAAGCTTCATATCGGGAACGGACGCTGCCCTGCTCTACGATACACTGCTTGAGCTGCAGGGGGAGCAAACATATACAAAACATCAGGGGAGGCTGTCGGCAATCGGAAATTTTTCTGAATCCATTGCCGGTATAGTGGGGGGATTTATAGCGGTTTACAGCCTGAGGATGAACCTGTATATAGAAGCCGCCGTTATGGCCTGCGCGATTCCCGTTGCACTCAGTATCAAGGAACCCCGGATTCATGAAGACCTGAAGTCTTCAATGACCTGGAAGGGATTCTTTGCGATCCTCAAAGACATCTTCCAGAGCCCTGGCCTTTGTTGGCTCATCATCCATAACGCCGTTGTCCTTGCGGCGACCCTTACCATTGTTTGGTTTGTGCAACCGTATCTCAAAGTTTCCGGCATACCGCTCGCGCTGTTTGGGATCATCTGGACAGTGCTCAATATATCAGTTGGTGCTTCTTCCATGATCGCCCACAGAATTGAAAAAAATGTGAGTACGAGAACGAGCTTCATTATGCCGGTTATCATGATCCTCGCCGGCTATATGCTCCTGGGTATGACAACGGCCCTGTGGGCATGCGCCTTTATCATCATACTCTACTGTGTGAGAGGATTCTGCCTGCCTGTCTTCAGTACCCATATTAACCGTCAGGTGACCACCGACATGCGTGCAACCGTACTTTCAATCCGTGTCCTTTTGACACGCCTTATCTTTTCCATCGTCGGGCCCTTGCTCGGCTGGATGAGCGACGCCTTTACCCTGCACAGCGCACTGGTAACGGCAGGCATCATATTCTTCACCCTGGGGACCGTCTCTTCCACGATGCTTTTACGTCATCACAGATAACGCCCCCCGGGGGGGCATTGGGCGCAGGGTTCAGCATCTAACTGCATTTACGACTATAAAGCTGCCCGCTCCGTATCCTTCTTTTACCGGATGGAATGCGGTGTTGTCCTCACTAAACAGCGTCTGTTTAAACTCAAAGCTCCCGAATCCGGCATTTTGCAAAAATGCTGTGACCTCGCTAACCGTGTAAAACGTTGCTTCTTTAAAAAACCGGGATTGATTTTTATTTTCACAGTATTTTTTACCAATGGTGCTGTTTTTATCAATAAAGGCCACAATAATCTGTCCCTTATCTTTTAAAACCCGATACGCTTCTTTCAAAGCGCTGCCGATGTCATCCAAAAAGCACAGGACGGTCACCATTACAATATAATCAAATGATCCGTCGTCAAAAGGAAGGTCCTCTGCAACATTTTCATACACGGTGATGCTGCGTTTTTTTGCCAGCTGTGCAAGGCGGCGGCACGGTTCGACCCCTGTCTTGATGTCAAGAAGAAAAGCAAACCGTCCCGAGCCCACGCCAACTTCCAGTCCGTTTCTACTTGACGGCACAAACGTGCTGACGGCGTCTAATTCCGACAAAAAAATCTGGTTATTTTTGACAAACCATTCATCATATTCAGCGGCATATTTCTCAAATGCTTCAACTTTTGCCATAATACGTTTCTCCACTCAGTTTATGACTACAATGCAGTATCCTCATTACCGATACCATTTCGTTGTCCCGGACACATAACAACGTCCGTACCTACCGCGAGGTACGACCGGGTAACACGGTCTAGCCCCCGATTGTGGACATGCCGCGCCTGCACTTTTTAAAAGACGGCTGCAAAACCAAATGCTGCTTGGGTTTCGTAAGAACAGCCCCGGTTATAATTTTGCGCAGTTCATCATCATCTGCTCCGGAACGCAGCGATGTTTTAAGGTCTGTTTCAGTATCGGAAAAAAGGCACGTGCGCAGCTTTCCGTCACAGGTAAGGCGCAGGCGGTTACAGGTTTTACAAAAATGGTTGCTCAGGGGAGAAATAAATCCCAGCCGTCCCGATGCTCCCTCTATCTGAAACATTTGCGCGGGGCCGGGGTTTTTATCCGGCAAACGGGAAATGAGTGACCACCTGTTTTTTATTGTATCCTTAATTTCCGCGTTGGAAATAAAACAATCCCTGTGGGGGCCCATGGTGCCGCTGATCGGCATAAATTCTATAAACCGGACATGAACCGGCCTTTCGGCTGTGAGCTCTGCAAATGCAAGGATTTCATCATCATTAATGCCGCGCATGGCAACCACATTGATCTTTATCGGGCTGAACCCCTCTTTGTGCGCTTCGCTGATTCCTGACAGCACGGCACGTATATCCCCCCCACGTGTTATGTGTCTGTATTTGTCCGGATTGAGGGTGTCCAGACTGATATTGATTCGTTGCAAGCCGGCTTTCCGCAGCTCTCGGGCGGCAGCCTGTAGCAGTATGCCGTTGGTGGTCATGCTGATGTCCGTGATTCCCGGAATGGAACGAAGTTCTGTTACAAGCCCCGTAATTCCCTTCCTCACTAACGGCTCACCTCCGGTAATCCTGATTTTCGAAATGCCGCCCGGGGCAACAATTCCGGCAATCCGTACTATTTCCTCATAGCTGAGAATGTCATCGTGGCCGATGAGCGACACTCCTTCCTCCGGCATGCAGTATATGCAGCGCAGGTTACAGCGGTCGGTTACGGAAACACGAAGATAGGTGATCTGGCGGCAATAGTTGTCAATAAACTGGTTCATTGTCTGGTTCCATATATCACGTTTGGTTATCGCAAAACAGTATGCAGCGCCGGTCCTTATGTGCACATTGTACAATTGACTTTCTTAATATAGCCTTTAAAATTTATCATACCGCCGCTCTCGCTCACCACTCTCAAAACGGCGCGTGGATCCTGAACAATAACACCGGATAAAAGGTCCACACCGAACGGTCTGAACACGTCCTCGGCAAGGGGCGTGCTCGCGCCCACAAGCACGACCTTTTTACAGTCTTGTGATGCGTCAATGAGTTTTCCCATGGTTTGGTTGATAAGCGACGTTGACGTTATAATCGCGATACTGCACTCCGGCAAAAACGCAAACGCCTCCTGCTCAGGGTACACGTCGGGAATGTTCCCCTTTCCCTCTACCTTTTCAAATATTCTCAGCTCTTTGACAATTTTTTTGAGCCTGGGGACAAGGGGCCCGAAATAACCGACCATACCGACGACGTCATCTTTGCCGGGCATAATAATGTCCAGGGTATCTCCCGCAGTAAATCCGTTTATGTCTTCATTTATCAACGCGTTTGCCGTCGCTATCCCCAGCGTCCTTTCGAGCAAATCAGGTGAGTCAACGAACTGCAGAATTTCTTCCGCCTTTCTTCCTGCAAGCGACCCGCCGCCATAAAAGCAGACGCAGCCCGGGGGAATGTCATGGCGAAATGTATACGCAAGGCCTGCGGAGCCGTTGTCAAGCAGAACCGCTGTATAACAAAGCCCTACGCAAACATCGGTAACCTGTCGGTTCCGTGATTTCGTTAGTGCAAATTCTTTAAGAGATGTAAGTATCATAGCTTTCCCATATAATCACATTATTCTGAGGAGCCTTATCCGTATCACGCTGCAGGGCCTTGTGGAGATTTACGCGACACACATTAAATCATTTTCAGCAAACATTTTCGCCTGTGCTCTGTTTACAATGGCCACGTCGATTTCCATACGTGCTTCGGCGTACAAGACGGCATAGGACAGCAATTTTTTTTGTTTTTTCACCTGCGCGATTATGCTGATCCGTTTGTTCAGCGGTACGGGCTTTTTGTATCTGATTGTCAGTTCCGCTGTCATGCAGGCAAGATCAATGCTTTTACACGCGTACACCATTGCGCCGTCAAGTATGGATGCTATAATGCCACCATGAACAAACCCGCTCCATCCCCTATATTTATCGGACAATACGGTTTCGCAGGTTGCGCTGCAGTTTTTTTTGTCCAGTTTGAAGTCAAGCTTTAAGCCGACATCACTTTTTTGACCACACACAAAACAGTATCCATTTCCCATTTCTTCCAAAGCCATCGTCTCCATCGCTCATTTCAAGAACGCATACCGGTTTTCTCAATCTGCCCAGAACAGATCAGGTTCAGATAATTACTGCCGTGTCATCCTGCCACCACACGTGGGGCACGTAAGCGCGTTGCAGGGCTGACCTGCCTGATGCGGGACCTGTGCGCCGCAGTTCGGGCAAACACAGTTTCCCCCGGGGCCTGCTCCGGGACGATTGCCGCCCCCCTGCCCCCGTCTGCTGCCTCCGCCGCTGCCCATACCTCTACCTGTTTTCGGCCCCTGTCCACCGGGGCCCGTTCCGTCTCTTCCCGGCATAATATATACCTCCTTTGTGCCTGTAGTAATTATGTTATTATCGATTTCTCAATGGCAGCGAACCGCCGGCCGGATGTATGCGATAGGCAATCCGCTGCCCAGAATAAAAAACCGCTGCAAAACTGTTGCATACGCTGCTCAGGCTATTCTTTTGTGCTTTCCCGGGCGCTCAACTCATCAATCCTCTTGCGGATATTGCCAAGTTCCTGCTCCATCGCTGCGGCCTGGTTCTTAAGAAATTCCATTTCCTGCTGTGCATCGGGCCCGGCATATGGATCATATGTCCCATAAGAAGGCGCATTAAACCCTGCCGGTCCGTACCAACCTCTGCCCCGGCCGCCTCCCCAGGCGCGGCCTCTGCCGCCGCCCCACGGCATCCCGCCTCTTACGGCGCCGCGGTACCCGCCGCCGCCGTAAGCGTCCCCTTTCTCGGCTCCCGGGGGGCAAACCCCTCTGCCCCAGCCTGTGCGTGAGCCCATTCCTCTCGGGCCTGTTCCATCAAATCCCGGCATAACAAACTCCTTTCATCCACGTGGTTAATGTACATACATCAAACGTTTTTCAGCTACGCTGAAACGTTTGCTATCAAGCGTGTTTTCTTTTTTTCCAATAGCCTGCGTCACACTATAACAGCAGTGCCGTCAATCATATCTATAGTAAACTTTTTCGTTCCGCCGGTACTGCTTGAGCCCCTGTTCCGCCATCAGTTCTGCCAGATATTTTGCCACTTCATTTAAATGCATTCCCAGACCGGCGGCGATATCATCAGCGGTGCACGGGCGCCTGCGCAGCATCTGAACAATGTTTTCACTGCCGGTGCTGAAATCGGTACAGGCATGCACGCCACGAAAGTCAGCTATCACTTCCGCAGGTGGGTCAAACCTGTTCGCCAGCTCATGCAGGCGTTTGCTCGTAACCGTGACGGCATATTCTTCTGCCGACGGTCGGGTTGCCGTGTTGAGCTGTACCCTGTCAGGATTAATCTTTTTAACGCAGGATGCCAGCCTGGATACCTCGGATTCACGTGCGGAGTATCCGGACAGCAGTACTATCTCAAGCCGGTAGTCACCGGAAAAAGAGTGCCTGGCTGCTATCAGGCCATCAAGCATCTGCTCAAAGCGTATGCCTGGAAAAGGCCGGTTAACAGCCTCGTACATGACCGCATCCCCCGCGTCAAGTGAAGGGATAAGGATATCGGCGTCTGCGATCTCATCCCGCACCCCTTGCTGCCACAGCAAAGAGCCATTGGTTAATAGGGCGAGGGGAATGTCGGTTATCGAGCGTATACGTTCAATCAGCTCACCGATGCGGCTGTAGAGCGTGGGCTCCCCGGACCCACCAAGGGTGATATAATCAGGCCGTGTCGTCAGGTTCTCTTTTAATTCCGCCACAACCGCTTCCAAGGGCACCCACTCCCGACGCTGCGCTGTTTTGTTTGTTGTATGACCAAGCTGGCAGTAAATGCAGTCGTACGTACAGGTTTTCAGCGGTACAAGATCGATCCCAAGGGAGCGTCCCAGCCGTCGTGACGGAACAGGACCAAAAATATAGCGTTTTTTATTCATTACATTACTCGCATTGTTTTTTTTCGCATCCCGTCCGCCTGCCCCGTCCCGGTGTTGATGAGCCGTAGTCGGTAGCATAAAACCCGGACCCCTTGAAAATAATACCAATCCCGCCGCTTATTACCCGTCTGACGGTACCGCCGCATTTTTCACACACTGCAACAGGCGCATCACTTATTTTCTGGAACTTTTCGAACCGATATCCGCATTCATTACACTGGTATTCATACGTTGGCATCGTGTATCCTCCCGCATAAGGTCTGAGACAATGGACGACGGCAGGGCTGCAACCATTCTGTCCGCTGTAATACAGCCGTGTCGCCGTGATTCCGGGCAGCCCAATGAATAAACAATTTTCGCGTCGTTAAAAGCGCCCGCAACAGCACCGCAAACCGCCATAAAGCCGGTCAGACTGTTTTCAAGACTTTTCCCGAGCGTCTGCTGCCATTGACGTAAAAGCCACATGGCAGCCTCCGGCCGGAGGTAGCCGATACAGATGTCCGGCTCGTCAATCCTGCCCAGCGTCATAGATATAATCGGGGTATCGGTCCGGGGTGAGGCGGCAATAATCCTCCGAACACACTCACATGAGATGCCTGACTCTTGAGAAATGTGCACCGCTAATTTCTCATCATCGTCGGCATGCCCCAGGCTGCGCAGTGCCCCGGGGCAATTAATATCATGCCAGGACAACGTGAGATCCTGTTCAAATGAACGCGCAACGGCCTCACACAATCTAAACCGATATGCTCCCACAGCACACGGCCGTCGCAGAAAACGAACACCCGTCCATTGCTCTCCGGTTAACGTTTCCAAATATTCAAACTCGTTCATGGCGTTATGCCCCTGGTATGTATCTTCATACATTCGCTTCAGGTTGCTGCATTCGTTTTTTTACCTGCTGTCACCTGCTGCGACGTTTTCGATGACGGCGCTGCCCCGTGTTAAAGCCCGGCATACAAAAATCACTGTTGGTCAGCGTGTCGTTCAAAAAAGCTTCCAGCACGTCATCTATCGGGCCGCAGACATTTGAAACAACCCGTACACCGGCCGATTGCAGCATCATGAGAAACGCCTCTGATATGGCGCCGCATATAATCATCTGTGCGCCCAGCTGGAGCACATACTGTGCCCGGTTAAAAAGGTCCCTATTATCCAGACTCCGTGTGACACGTTTTATTTCCCGTTCCTTCTCAACATCCACCAGCAGCACATTTTGTGCAACGTCGAAAACCGGCGACACGCGACCGTGCCAGTATGGAATTGCAAGCTTCATGTGTATCATATATGGCAATCTGTGTGCCAAAAATCCATAAAACTTCTAACTGTATAGCATAACTTATATTTTTATAAAAAAAGCTGTATCGCACATTGATTTAAAAATGCATATTGCAATACTTTGTAAATATTTCTTTTGCATTATGCATTGTTATGTACTATTCTTATGAAAACGTGCTGTAGCAAAAGGAAATAGTTGTATGGGTACACCAAACTCGTTTGAGCAACAACATATTATCCTGAATTCCATCAATGAAGGGGTATTTACCGTTGATACCCACTGGCGCATTACCGCCTTTAACAAGGCCGCTGAACGGCTTACCGGCATAAAAAAACAGTATGCCGTCGGGCGCCCCTGTCACGAAGTTTTTCGGGCCAACATTTGTGAAACAGCGTGTGCCCTGAGAAAAACAATGAAAACGGGCAAGCCAATCGTGAACGCAATGGCCTACATTATCAATGAGGCAGGAAAGCGGACACCCATCCGTATTTCCACGGCCCTGCTCAAGGACAATGACGGTATGATTATCGGTGGGGTTGAGACCTTCCAGGATCTCTCCCAGGTCGAGCAGCTGCTAAAAGAGCTGGAATCACGCTACACGTTTGAGGACATAATAGGCAGAAGCCCTGCCATGATGAATCTTTTCCAAATAGTGCCGCAAATTGCTGAAAGCGGCAGTACCGTTCTGATCGAGGGTGACAGCGGGACGGGGAAAGAGCTTTTCGCTCGTGCAATTCACAACCTGTCAAACCGTAAAAGCAACCGCTTTGTTGCTGTCAATTGTGCCGCGTTACCGGACACCCTGCTGGAGTCGGAACTGTTCGGCTACAAAGCCGGGGCCTTCACCGGAGCGCGGCAAGATAAGCCGGGCCGTTTTGCCGTTGCGGACGGCGGCACCATTTTCCTTGATGAAATAGGCGATATTTCACCAGCCATGCAGGTACGCCTCCTGCGGGTACTTCAGGAGCGTTGTATGGAGCCGTTGGGCTCGGTAGAACCGGTTCATGTGGATGTCCGGGTCGTGGCCGCCACGAACAGGGCACTGGACAAGCTGGTGAAATCCGGAAAATTCCGTGAGGACCTGTTCTACCGCATCCGGGTCGTTTACCTGAAGATTCCCAGCCTGCGGCAGCGCAGGGAGGACATTCCGCTCCTTGCAAGTCATCTGATAGCCAAATTCAACCATATCCAGAACAAAAATATTGCCGGCGTCTCAGAGGAAGTGATGGCCCGAATGATGGAACACAACTACCCGGGCAATGTCAGGGAGCTTGAAAACATTATTGAGCAGGCATTTGTGCTGTGCCGCGACGGCCTGATAGAACTGCACCATCTGCCGCCTGAGCTGCGCCCTGCGGGGCCGTCTCTGGGAAACGATACCGCCTCTCCCATGACACTCAAATCAATGGAACGGGTACTTATTTCCGAAGCCCTTCACCGGCATAAAGGCAATCGCATACGCGCGGCGCAAACACTCGGGGTGGACTGCAGCACGCTTTATAGAAAAATCAAGGCACTGGATATCCAAGCACCGCAGAAGGACGGCAGAAGCTCGCGAAGAAAGAAAATATAATAGAGGAACATCACCGTGGAACTGTATCTTGAATGCTATCCGTGCTTGGTAAACCAGGCATTAAAAACCTCAAAACTGCTGGGTATGAATAAGAACGAAACAAAGGCAGCAGTTGATCATGTAATGAAACTGCTTCTTGATGATCACACCGGCATGACGGCCCCGCATATTGTTGCCCATCTGTACCGCTTTATCCGCAGTGAACTATATGGCGGGGAGGCGTCCTTTGATCCATACCGTGAAATAAAGAGGGAAACGAACAGAAAGGCTCTCAGCTATTTTAAGCACCTTACCGGCATGGTAGAACGCTCATCCTTACCGCTTCAGACGGCGGTAAAGGTGGCAGCTGCGGGCAATATTATAGACTTCGGTGTCAAAGCACACGGTGATATTGATATTGATCATGAGATAAACAATATTGACAATCTGGCGTTTAATATTTTTGATTTTTCAGATCTGAAAGACAGACTTAAAACAGCGCATAACCTCCTCTATATAGGTGATAACGCCGGCGAGATAGTCTTTGACAGAGTGTTAATTGCCGAGATTAAAAAAGAGTATCCGGGAATTGATGTTTTTTTTGCCGTACGAGAAAAACCGGTTATAAATGACGTTACCCGTGAAGACGCGGAGCTTACCGGGATGCACAATGATGCCAGGGTTATTTCAAGCGGCAGCATGTATCCCGGTACGGTTCTTCCGGAGACAAGCACTGAATTTCAGCGGCTGTTCGGCACCGCGGACGTTATAATCGCCAAGGGACAGGGCAACTATGAAACATTAAGCGACGTGGAAAAAAATGATCTTTTTTTTCTGCTTCGCATAAAATGCGATATTGTTGCTGAAAAAATAAATGCCTCTACAGGATCCCTGGTGCTGTGGAAACAAAATTGACTCGCCTGCTTGTATCACTGCCCCGGGGTTATAACCGGATATTTTTTTCTCCAGGCATTCATACCGCCGATAACGCTGTATACATGCTTATACCCCCATGATTTAAGCAGGGAGCCGGCAATGTTGGACCGATATCCCGACCCGCACACAACACTTATGTGATCGTCTTTGCCGTGGGGCACGCCCTTTTTGATTAGTTCGTTCAGCGGCAGTGCCTCGGCATCGTGAATATGACCGGCTGCAACCTCATCAGGCCGCCTTACATCGACAACATGATGGTTGTCGTATTTTTCCAGTACCCGGCTGAGCGCATGTATGGAAAGCTGCGGCAAAAATCCCGTCTCTTCTCCCCGCGAAATCCAGTCTGAGAGCCCGATGACAAAACCGGTAATCCTGTCATAGCCCGCTTTTCTGAAAAGTGCTGTAGCCGGTCCAATGTCCTGTGGGTTGCCTGTGAGCAGCACGAGTGAGGCCTCGGGATCCACAACCGTGCCCATCCACGTTGCTGATTGTGGGGTAAACCCGATATTGATGCTTCCCGGGATATGGGCACCGCCGAAGGAAGTGGCATCTCGCAGATCGATAACCTGGGCTCCCTCATCAACGGCCCTGATTACATCAGCCGCGCCCAGCTTGACGGGTTGCGGCAGCAGGGAAACAAGCCGTGCCCCTTTTTTGTTGGTGCTGATGATATGTGAAAAATTCTTGGGACGAAACGGCGTTGTCCGCGTCAGCTCCCCCCTGAATGCATCAAAGGAAAGCTGAAAATAAATATTGTTTTTACGCTCATACCCCAGCGTTGAGGACGGTTTGGCACTTAACCCCGATCCGCACAGGGAGCCCTCACCATGGGCCGGGTATATCTCTACCAGATCCTGAAAGCGTCCCAATGCTGTGTGCAGGCTTTGATAGAGGTTTTTTATCTGTTCGTCCAGCAACTCGCCGCCGGCAAGATCGGGACGTCCGATGCTGCCGACAAAGAGCAGGTCACCGGTGAGGAGCATCTCGGGCTCATCACCCCGTGACTTATCGGTAACGGCCAAAGTCACTGCATGCGGGGTATGCCCGGGCGTATGAACAGCCTCCAGCAGAACATTGCCGATTTCTATCGTGTCACCGTTTTTCAGCTGTCGGTGTTCGTACGCCACACCCGCGTGTTCATGTATATATATGTCGGCACCTGTTCGTGCGTGTAATTCCTGTGCGCCGGAAATATGATCCGCGTGAACATGTGTTTCAATAATACCGGCAATAGCAAGATTATTTTCACTCGCGATCTCAATATAATCATCAACGTCACGCTTGGGATCAATCACAAAGGCCCTGCCGTCTAACGGGCACCCGATAACATATGAAAGGCATCCCAGTCCCTCGACCTTTATTTGTTTAAAAAACATCAGCGGCCTCCTTTTTATAATTTAATTTTTATACTAAAAAGAGCATAGCTGTCGGGCCTACTTAAATGCACCGAGCTGACATGTGCATATTTTGATTTCCAGACTGTCACATGCTGCGGCCACTTCCATTTTGCTCAGCTTGAATTCTGCGCCGATTTTCCAGGCGGCCCGGCACGGCAGACGGCCGTTCACAAGGGATGCGGTAATCATACGCTGCAGTTCCTGATCCACGGGCAACGTTGATTTAACGGGTTGCCGGGGAGAGCTGTAACCGAAAAGACCCAGCTGGCATTTAATAATGCGCATTTCAAGAAGATCTGCGTTGACGCCGACGACTGCCGGTGCTACGTCCAAATCGGCGGCTATTTTATGAGCGCTGCTGCAGGAGATTTGGCCGTTACTGGCTTTTGCTTTTATCCGGGAGGCAACCTGCTCATTGAGCCGTGCGTCCGAATGTTTTTCCGCATAGTGGCCCTCATCTTCGTGTGTCATATCGTGGTCCTCCTTTACGACGTTGTTGGTTTATCCCTTCTTATATATGGTCAGATTTTTCCATGCTACAACAGGGCTGCTGCGTTCCCACATTATTGCCTTTGGTGATGTAGCGCTGAGCCGCACATAACTTTTTCCGACAACACCATGGGTTATATATCATACTTCTTTTTCAGCAGTAAAGCAAAGGGAACACCAGCCCACGAGAACAGCGCGCAGCACGTGAATGTTTGAATGATCCCTGTCGCGTCTGAAAGTTTTCCTGCCAGAAGAACTGCCAGCGAGCTGAGCATAAAGTTGCAGGTCATATATATGCCGTTGGCAATTGCCGGAAATTCAAAGTCGCTTTTTTGAATCAACGCCAGAAGAACGGGGGTGCTGGAAAATGCTGAAAGGCCGACTATGGCCAAAGAAACAATAAAAAGCCATCCGCTGGAGTAAATACACAACAACATGGCAAGGGGTGCGGCAAGTGTCAGGCCTACTAATGTTTTTTTACAGCCGATTCTGTCGGAGAGGGTGCCCGTAATAAAGACCCCGATGATGGCAAAAGCCTGCACGAGCGACAGAGCACCACCGGCAAACCACAGGCTTTCACCCTTGACGGTCAGGTACGTGGGCAAATACGCACCAATAACCGAGGCGGAAAAACATTTGCACAGAAGAATGCCGGCGATGGATATAAACAGCATCCTTTGACGGGCAAAGGTTTTAAAAATGGATCCGCCGATATGGTGCCGGACCGACGATGTTGCGCTCGAAGGGACATCCCTGAGCGCCCAATACAGAAAAAAAGAAACCAGAACGCCGAGGGGTATCAAGCGGTACAGGCCGTTCAGAGCCCACAGGGAGACGGCTCCCAGCACGACAATGGGGCCGAGAGTCCGTGACAGTTCACCGCCGATCTGAAAGGCGCTCATGGCCGCCCCGACCCTTCTGGCGGTCAGCTTTCTGAGAACGACCGGCGCGGGAACATGAAAGCAGGCCGCGCTGATTCCGGCAGCAACGGCAAGCAGTGCAAGGCTCGTGTAGTCAGGGGCGGAGCCCATCAGACACATGGCCGCCGCCGTCGCGGCAGGGCTTATGATGACCATATGTTTCAGGTTGACCCTGTCGGCCAGGGCGCCGATCAGAGGGCTTAACACCGAAGGCAGCCGCAGCAGTACCGAGATAAACCCGGCCGAGGTAAAGCTGAGCGCTAGTTTCTCGATCAGCAGCGGAAGTATCGGTGCCAGAAAGCTGGAATATATGTCATGGCACAGGTGAGCAAAAGAAATTGTCAATATAACAAAGAGGCTGTTTCCCTGTGCGCCATTTTTTCGTATGCTCATAATCTTATTGCACGGTCACAAAGAGGGCAATCCGAACACTGCGGCGTATGGACAATGATACATAAAGACAAGGCGCCTGTTCACCGGGGGCCTGTTTCACGGTTTTCATAATCAATGGTTTTCGGCAGAACAACGGTAAACAGAGAGCCCTCACCCGGTGTGCTTTTGACCAGTACGTCACCGCCGTGCTCCTTAACAACCGCATGGACAATAGACAGTCCGATTCCGAACCCCTCTTTTTTATTAATGCCACGGCCCCGGTGAAAGGGCTCAAAGATACGTGAAAGCTCATGCGGGGCAATGCCGTCACCGTGGTCCTCTATTTCCACAATGACATGACTGTCTGTTTCCTGAGTTGTCATTATTATTTTCCCTTTTCCCTGTGAGTACTTTATGGCATTATCCAGCAAATTGCAAAAAACTCTTTTCAAGTGGTTCATGTCAGCATAAATAACCGACAATGTTTTTTCATTATGCAGCTCAAGCACGACCCCGGCTTCCCGCGCCTGGGGTGCATACATCTCATGCAGATCCATTAATTCACTGTCAAGGGACGTGGGGCTGAAATGCATCTCCATATTTCCGGAACGCAGCCTTGAAAAGTCTATAAAGTCTTTAATGAGCGACTCAAGCTTGCTTATCTCCTTTCGGATGATCTCAATATACTCTTCATGCTTTTCACTGTCGGTCTTTTCCGACTTTTTCACCAGCCGCCTGACAAAACCGCCGATAATCACCATCGACGATTTAATATCATGAGCAATCATAGAGGTGAAATTATCCCTTTCCCGCTCCAGGGCTTTGAGAGGCCGTAAATCCAGGAAAGCATCCACCCCGCCGGTGAATATGCCGTTATTGTTGATGAACGCCGCAGTGTTGAGCCCCACCGGAATTGTTTTGCCGCTTTTGGTCAGTATTGTTGACTCCACTCTCATGACAGCATTTTGGCGGTAATCAATTTTTTTCAAAAGGCAGTTTGAGCGGCACACGCTGCTTTTCAGTATATCACCACAGTAACACCCAATGGCTTCATCCGCAGCGTAGCCGGTTAACTGTTCAGCAAGGTTGTTAAAGCTTGTTATTTTCATCGCAGCGTCGACGGTAAACACGGCAATCGGCAGATTTTCAATAATAAACCTGTGAAAATCAAGCTCATGTATGTTGTGAACGTCTGTTGCGTCAGGCGCATGTATGCTCATACGAATACCCTCCGAAAGCTGTTACGAAGCCCTGCATCTCCAGTTGCCTACAAACAGCACGTAGAAAAAAAATCTCAACCCGGCTGAGGAATAGAAGGGGGTAGAAGATTCAACAGCCGGTTGAGATTTCAATCACATTAAAACAGCCGGGATCGACAATAACTGGACTACAGCCCTGCTGTGCAACACGCACGGCAATTCCCCCGACAAATCGGGACACGTACCAAGAGCAGGCAGCACCATAAATCACAGGCCGCTACATTTAGGCAACCTTATTGCCCGCCTCGGGTCCGGAGGTGGTTGTGTAGATTGACGTTATATCAACAACAACAACACCCTTGGGCTCTCTGTTCTTCACCATGGCTTTTCCTGCATCAACATGCGCGCCTGCTGTTTCTATACGGGCGGTTCCTTTGAACTGATAGCCCGTCTTTCCATTCCAGACCGAAACAGACACCTGTGGATTTTCCTGTATATTGGCAAGCGTCTTTTTCATAAAATTGTCCACAAGCATCAGGCTTGCATCATCAAGAACGCTGGTATAGTAGATTGGTACCGCATTGGGCGTCCCGTCCGCTGCCGCGGTTGCAAGCACCCATATATTCGTCTCTTCAAGCAGTTTTTTCATTTCATCATTCATTAGTGCCATCCGTTTTCCTCCTTTGTTGTATGTTTGTGCGGACAAAACCTGCTATCGGCTGCCGTTTAGCGGTGAACGGAGCAGCATGTGCACTGCATACTTGACAACAGTGCACGCCGGGAAGAGGCCTTCATCACTGTATCTCTATAATAATTTTTCCTGTGGCCTCTCCACGCGCCTCACCGGCAATTATTCTCGTGCCCCGTCGGCTGCCCGGGGGGACTGCTACGCTGATCTGCTGAGCGCCTGCGTTGTCTCGGATAAGGAAAAAGCGCCGGGCACCCTGTTCCAGCTCCTCAGCAGAAAAGGAAATCTTACAGATATAATCAGCCCCTTCCATTGCAATGGTATGGGCGTGATTCCTGAAAACCGAGCTCCACGCTCCGAAGCCTTTGCCGCGGCAGCCGCCGCCGCAGCCCCGTCCCCTTCCCCGCGGAAAGCCCCTACCATAGCTTTGACGGCCTGAAAAATTATTCGCTGCGCCTGCCCCGCTGCGCGGGACGTGCCCGTACAGGTCGTAAAGCTTTTTCTTTTCAGGGTCGGACAGAACGTCATACGCTGCGTTTATCTTTTTTATTTTTTCTTCACTTGCATTCTCCCGGTTCAGATCAGGGTGGTGCTCCAGGGCAAGTTTTCGATACGCTTTTTTAATCTCTTCCCCGGTTGCCGTTACATCAATCTGTAATATTCGGTAATAATTTTCAGTCATGTTCTCTGTGATCACCCTTCGGATTGTGCAAACAAGGCGTCGGAAACATTATTCCACATTGCGACAACTTCACGGGAAACGTCTCCGCAGTCATATTCGGCTGCTGATTTTTTATGTATCATTGCGGCAGTAACAGATTTATCATAGGGTATACGGCCCACAACCCGAACGCCTCTTTTGTCGCACGTGTCTTCTATTATTGCACTGTTTTCAGGATTGATATCGAACTTGTTAATGCACACAAGCGCCGGAATTGAAAAGTGCTTTGCCGTGTCCAGCACTCTTTCCATATCATGCAGCCCGGACAACGTCGGCTCGGTCACAACCAGCACCATATCGGCCCCGGTAATTGATGCGATAACCGGGCAGCCGATACCCGGCGGGCCGTCGATTATAACAATATCTTTTTTTTCTTCTTCAGCGATTTCTTTGGCTTTCTGACGAACCACGCTCACCAGCTTGCCCGAATTGTCCTCAGCGATGCCGAGTTTCGCGTGCACCATTGTGCCTTCCCGTGTTGATGAGACAAACCAGTGGCCCGAAATCTGCTCTTTCATCACAATGGCCTCTTCAGGGCAGACGTACGTACACAACGAGCACCCCTCACAGGAGATGGGATCAACCACAAAATTTCTGATTGCATCAAAACGACACGCCTCCACACAGCTTCCGCATTGAGTGCATTTTGCGGTGTCAATAAAAGCAACGCTTCCTCCCGAGTACGACTCCTTGTGTTTTATTGCAGGTTCCAGAATAAGATGAAGATCTGCCGCGTCCACATCACAGTCAGACAGCACGGCATTTGGTGCAAGGTGTGCGAATGCCGATGTTATCGTGGTTTTCCCGGTTCCGCCTTTACCGCTTATAATGGTCAGCTGTTTCATGAGTATCTATACCCCGTATCTTTACAGTTTTGTTTGAACGCCCGTTTCAGCCTGAACACTGCTGCAGCGTTGTCTGAATCGAGCTGAAAATATTTCTGAAGTCATTTTTCAATTCCGGCAAAACCGTTACCATCGGTATGCCTTTTGAATAGCCCTCGGCAATGCGTCGGTCCCAGGCAATGCGCATCAGTATTGGAACAGCTTCCCTGTTGCAGTAGTGTTCAACTGCGTCATCGCCGATACCATGCTGGTTAATCACCACGCCGAACGGCACGTTTATTTCACGTACCGTCTCAACCGCAAGTTTCAGGTCATTCAAACCAAACGGTGTCGGCTCGGTCACCAGAATGCAAAAGTCCGTGGCCCGTATCGTTTCGATAACCGGACAGGAAGTACCGGGAGGAGCGTCGAGAATAACGGTCTTTGACGGGTCGATCAGGCTCCGCTCTTTTTTTATGATCGGCGGTGCCATGGGCTCACCGATATTAAGGATACCCTGAATAAAATCAATATCACCGGCGCGTCCCCGTTCCACCACCCCGATCTCTCTGTTTTTTTCCGTTATGGCCTGCTGCGGGCAGATGTATGAACACCCGCCGCATCCATGGCACATCTCAGGGAAAAAAAGCACTTTCTCAGCTAAAACCACCAGTGCGTTGAAGGCACACAGTTGCGCGCACTTCCTGCAGTAATCACATTTTTCTTCATTTACTTCGGGAACAGGAATTTCCACCAAAAATTTTTCATTTATTTCCGGCTTGAGAAAAATAGACGCGTTCGGCTCCTCCACGTCACAGTCAAGGAACTGAACATTATCAAGAGAAAGAGCCAAGCTCACCGAAACCGTGGTTTTACCCGTTCCGCCTTTTCCGCTTGCAACTGCAATTTTCACTTTTCAACCTCCACCTATTCAACCGTTCCCGAGGGCCCGGCTTTTGATTGCGGTTCCGCAACGGGGGATTCCCTGTTGCGTCCCTGTGTATATAGCCTGCGTGCCTATGTGCTCTTTTTTATCCCCGCGTGTCTGTCAACCGATGGTTTGTTCGTCGTTTCCAGCTCACCCTTTTTAAAACTTTCCACAGCGTCACGTACTGTTCCGCTGACACCGATATGGATTGTAATACCGGCCGCATCCAGGGCGCTGTACGCATTGGGGCCTACATTTCCGGTAAGCACTGCAGAGGCCCCTTTTGCGCTTACAAGCTGGGCCGCCTGGGTTCCGGCACCGCCCCCTGCCGTTGCGGCAGGATTTTCAACCGCTTCCAGCTCCATGGTGTCGGTATCCACAAACATGAACACCCGGCACCTGCCGAAGCGAGGATCTATGCTTGATGCAAGATCATTTCCGCTTGATGTGACACATACTTTCATTTTTTTCCTTTCGATAACATTAACATTTTCTATATATATGGCAACCTCGTACGACTATGTTCCTGCTCAGTGCGCACCGTGGTCATGCTTGCAGGCCTCGGTGCCCGTAACCGTTCCCTCGAGGTAGGCTTCAAGAACACGTTGCACCGGGCCGCCGACACCGGTTGCCACGTCGATGCCGTACCCGCTGAACATATCGATTGCCTTTGGTCCCATGCCCCCCGCAATCATCACATCGGCCTTCTGCTCGCTGATAAACTGCGGGACAACGCCGGGCACATGATTGGTAAAAGCGGGGTTTTCAACCACCGTTACCGCTTTGATTTCCTTCTCCTCAACATCTACCAGGGTAAAATACGGGCAGCGCCCGAAATGCATACTCATGTCCGCCTGCATGCCCTGATCGTTCTCACACGCAAAAGCAATTCTTTTCACAACAATCCTCCTGCAATTTTGGTCCTGCGTTCACTTCCTCAACTTTTTCCTGCAGGCTGCCCGGGAAGCATTACGGGCAGCCTGTGCGCGGTCATATGGGGCACGTTATTTGTTTCTGGCCTGCCTTTTTTTCCCTTGCCGGCAGAAGCCCCATTGGCGTATCTGTTTTCCAGGACACAATATTGCACCGGAAAAAAGTTTTCCCTGGAGAAAAAGGTCAAGCGCCTTTTGGGCGTCCCCGCTTACCCAGGCAATTACTTCAGTGTCGTATCCCTTGAGCATCTCCAGCATATATTTTGATATCCCCCCGCATATGACGACATCAACAACTGAAGCTTTCAGTCGGTTAATTATTTCAAGATAATTTTTATTTTGGATGAGCAGTTCTTCTCGTTGGATAATCTTTTTGTTTTTATCGGTTGTAATCAGCAAAAAACTGGGCGCGCAATCAAACCGTGGTGATATCCTTGTGCCGAAAAGAAATACTGCGATTTTCATATAATCTCATCCTTTGTGGAAATACAATGCAAAACAAGTGCCAACTGCGGACACGAATATAATATAAAGCTATTACAGCAATATAAAAGCAACCTGGAATCTTACAACCAAAAAAGAGAATTAAAAAAAATTGCAATATGCAATGTTCTGATTGTTAAAATCGGCATATTGCAATTATAGATGAAACAGTACATTCGATGATATCACGTGAGGAAAAAGCAATCGATCAGAATTGTTTTGCTGCGTTTGAGTACCTGTTTGTGCACACACGGATTACTCCCTGTACCAATTTAATGGAATGGGAATGGAATGGGAACTTGAAAAAAAGTGTGATATCATGTAATATAATAAGTTCATTTCAGTGAAGCAATGTAATGTTTTATAAATATTTTTATTACAATATAAATTATTAAATTCATATTACAGATTGGTCAAAAGCCGTGAGAAAATTTTTATCAGTTAATCCGGATATCTGCATAGGATGTCGTCTGTGCGAGCTTGCCTGTTCCATGACAAAAGAAAACACCTTCAATCCTAAAAAGGCCCGGATCAAGGTGCATTTTGTGGGTATTCCCGAAGTTCCGGTACCCGTTTTCAGCAGACACTGTGATTCCTGCGGCGGGAAACCACAGTGTCTCAAATACTGCCCTGTGGGATGCATATCCTTTGTTGAAGGAAATCCCAAACGCGACAGAAAAAACATTGTCCTTGCTGAAGAGGTGGCCGATGACTGGCTGGAAAGAACCGTGCACAGGGAAGTGACCGATGATGAACGTAACGCTTAAGTGTTTTGCCAACATCAGGGACATCGTCGGGAAAAAAGAGCTGCCCGTTGATCTCATACCCGGCGCAACACTCTCAGATCTTTTCGGGTATCTACAAAAAGCGTATGGGAAGAATTTTGACCGACAGGTAACCGACCAGCTGACCGGCGAGCTGGTCCCCTTTCTTATCCTGATCAATGATAAAGCGTTCCGGTCGGTCTCAGATATGGAAACACCGCTCAACGACGGGGATATAATCACCATCATGATACCGTTTGACGGCGGTTGAACAATGTTGCGCGAAACAGCCTGCTAAGTCTTTTACACTGAACCCTAAACCAATAGCATGTATCTGCTGAAGGGGCTATGTATGAACGGAAACGGATTTCACTACAAGGGATATATCGGAAAAATTTTACGGGTCAATCTGACCAGCGGCACATTAAGCGACGTTTCGCTGACCAATGAACTGGCCGAACAATATATCGGCGGGGCCGGAATGGCGGCACGTATTCTCTATGACGAACTCCCGCCGGGAACTGACCCGCTGTCGGCTGAAAACAAAGTCATCTTCCTGACCGGGCCCGTGGAGGGGACCATGATTCCCACATCATCCCGGATCGGATTGTATTCCAAGTCCCCGTTAACAAACACGTTTTTTCACAGTTCCGCAGGCGGGCATTTTGCTCCGGAGCTTAAATTTTCAGGCTATGACGGTATTATCTTCGAGGGCACTTCGGAAAAGCCTGTCTATCTGTTTATTGATGACGGGATTGCTGAACTGCGCGATGCAACGCACCTGTGGGGCATGGATACCTACAGGGTGCAGCACGAGCTTTTTGAGGAAATCGGCACAGAAGAAATTCAGATAGCCGCCATCGGTCCCGCAGGTGAACACCTTGTCCGTTTTGCCTGTGTCATATGCGGCTGCAGGGCCCTGGGCCGCGGCGGGCTCGGCGCCGTAATGGGTTCAAAGAAGCTCAAGGCTGTTGCCGTGCGCGGGAGGGGTCAGGTCGACGTGCCCGACATGCGAAAAATGAAGACCTTTCTCGACGAGTTGTTTGCCCGTTTTAGTGCCCACCCGTCAACGGCGGAAATTTTGCCGCGTTACGGAACCCCGGTACTGGTCAATGCAAACAACTCCCTGGGCCTTTTGGGCTACAACAACTGGCAGGACGAATATTATACAGAGGCCGAAGGCCTTTCCGGTGAAACCATGCGAAAAAAGATTGTCAAGCGTGATAAGTCCTGTTACGCCTGCCCGTCCCGTTGCGGAAAATTCAGTATCGTAGGATCCGGTTCCTTTGAAGGCAAGCGAGTCGAAGGGCCCGAATATGAGAATATTTACGCGCTGGGTTCGATGTGCGGCCATAACGACATTGAAGTGGTTGCCGCGGCCGAGCGTCTCTGCGATGATTTAGGCGTTGATGCAATTGAGGCCGGCGTTGCCGTTGCCTTTGCCATGGAATGCTATGAACGGGGTCTTATCACCGACAAGGAAACCGACGGCATGCAGCTCACCTTCGGCCGCTCCGACCTTATCGTACCCTTGATCACCAAAATGGCAACTCGGGAAGGATATCTTGCCGATGTGCTCGCCGAAGGAGTCAAACGCGCATCGGAAACAATAGGCCAGGGCTCCGATTTTTTTGCCATGCAGAACAAGGGGCTGACATTTCCCGGCCACTCTGCACGTGGTATGCCCGGTTTTGCTCTGGGGTATGCAACCGGTCCCAGGGGCGGAAGCCATCATGACGGCAGGCCCACCGGCGAACGCTCAGGCCTGGTTAAACGTGACACCATTGAGGGCAAAGCGGAATACATGGCCCGCATTAATCATCTTAACATCCTTACCGACTCTATGATCCTGTGCCACCTTACCGAAGGGATCTGGGGGCCTCTGGACATAACCGACGTCCTGGTCAAGTGCATCAATTACACAACCGGGATGGACCTCACCCTGGAGGACCTGAGAACAACTGCCGAGCGCATATGGAATCTTATCAGGTCTTTTAGTGTTCGTGAAGGCTACCGCAGGGAGCATGACAAACTGCCGCCGCGCTTCATGGAAGAGCCCATTAAAACAGGCCCCTCAAAGGGCATGGTTATTTCACGTGAAATGCTCGATTATATGCTTGATCAGTATTATGAGTTCAGGGGGTGGGATAAGGATACCGGCATTCCTACTCGTGAGAAATTGCTTGAGCTGGGTCTTGAAGATGTTGCGGATGACATGGAAAAGTATAGATAATTAATATAATTAAATATAAAATAAATAAAAAAATATTATAAAAAAGGAACCTTGTTCGGTTCCTTTTTTATTTTTTGCAGTATTCTGCATTTTTTGTTTGACAAAAACCGCGATATTACTTATAAGTTTAAATATTTTAGCACGCTATTTAATTGCATACTAAACAAGAGTGTGGGGGAAAAAGCCATGAAAAAATGCTTTATTTACATGACATTATGTATTGCCGTGTGTGCTCTATCAGGTCCCGCTGTCAGCGCTCGGGGACAGGAAATCGACAATAACACCCTCAAAGAAACGCTCCGGATCACCGACAATACTGTTTCACTGCCGCTGCAAAGTGTACTGGTACTCGCCCTGAAGAATAATCTGGATATTACCTTCGAAAAACTGAGCCCTGAATTTGCCCAAACAGAGGTCACCAAAGAGGAAGGCGCATACGACTTCCTTTTCTCCTCGCAGTTTACCAAAAGCCGCGAAAACACCCAGGTCGGCAATGCTCTTGCCGGCAGCGGCTCGAGTGCGGATATGTTTAACGAGAATTTCAACTTTGATGCAACGCTGCAAAAAAAGTTCACCCCGGGAACCCAGGCAGAGCTGAAGCTCTCAAACCAGGAATACCAGAGCAACCTCTCCTTTATGGGTCTTAATCCCGAATACAGCGCCAATCTGGTGCTGTCCCTTCAGCAGCCCCTGCTCAGGGATTTTGGTATTGAAATCGGAAAAAGTTTGATAAAAATCGCCAGCCTCAAGCTTGAGAGTTCTGAAAACTATTTACGCAAACGGGTAATGGATATTCTGTTTCAGGTTGAATCCCTGTACTGGGACCTCAGCTACAGAATACATGATCTCAAGAGCAAGGAAAAATCTCTCAGGCGGGCAGAGGACCTGCTGCGGGAATTTAAGATCAGGATCGATGCCGGGACCCTTGCTCCCATTGAAATCCACCAGGCAGAAGCTGAAGTAGCACTGAGGCGACAGGACGTCATTGTTGCCGAATCAGCGGTCACAGCCGGAGAGGACAACCTGAAAGCAGCCCTCAATCTGTATGAAGACGAGACCTACTGGAACATTGCCATTGTCCCCTCGGACACACCATACAGCAGCAAAACCGCGCCTGATCTCGCAGCGTGCATACAAACGGCATTCAAGGAACGCCCCGATTTCAGGCAGGCCAAGCTTGATCTCCAGGCCGCACACATTCAGGTCAAGTACAGCAAAAACCAGACGCTGCCCCGTATTGACCTCATAGGTTCCATAGGCACCAGCGGTCTGGGCGGACGCCCCCAGGACACAAGCGGTGCCTTCGGTGCGTTCTTTTTTGCCGAGCCGAGCCCCTGGGACGGCCACTGGGACAGGGTATATGACGGCATTGCCGATGATGACTACTACAGCTATTCCATCGGCATCAAAATAGAATTCCCCCTTCAAAACAGGATTGCAAAAAGCTACCATGCAAAGGCAAAGGTGCAGGCATCACAGTCGGTCACCAACCTGAAAAATGCCGAAAACCTCATCATAAACGATGTGCGTGATGCCATACGCAACGTTGAGACAAGCATGAAGGTCATTGATTCTGCCATGGCCTCCATGAAACTTGCACAGGAAAAACTCAAGGCAGAGGAGAAAAAGTATAAAGTGGGCATGTCCACCGCCCATGATGTGCTGGAGTTTCAGGAGGACCTGGCAAAAGCCGAAAGCACCCTGGCCTATGCCCAGGCGGAACACAGCAAGTCCCTTGCGAACCTTGCCCGTGCCCAGGGCGTATTGCTCCAGGTCAAGGGATTGAGCTTGTGACCTCCCGGCAGCCTACAGCAGACTCGGCAATACCGCAATTGGTTTCTTTATTGATGCCTGTCCGTGGCGAACGGACGTTGCATGAGAATGCAGCATATAGTCGAAAAAATAGAAACGAGATACACGTGTAATTATGAAGACATTTAATACCTCCAATGAACTGATGGGTAAAATTCACCGCGCCATGCGGCGCTTCTTTGAATTTCAGATGAAAAAATATGACATAACGCCTCCCCAGTTTGAAGTACTGATAACGCTGTGGGGTGAAGACGGCCTTGTTTTAAGCGACCTGGGCAGGCGCCTTTCCAGAGACGGCCCCACCATAACGGGGATAATAGACCGTATGGAGAAAAAGAATCTGGTTAAAAGGAAAAGAAGCAACCACGACAGAAGAATCATTCAGGTTTTCCTGACCACAAAGGCCCAGGAAATGAAGGACGATCTGATGAAGATGCAGCAGGATGCCAGCAGTGATATTGTCAAAAACTTTTCTACCGATGAAATACAGCTGCTTGAAGACCTGCTGTCAAAACTGCTTCTCAACGTCGAGCAAAAAATCATCCCTATCATGAATAATGGTGGTCATAGATGAACCATAGACTGGTGCGTTTCTCCGGGCTGTACATGGTCTGTTTCATGAGTCTGTTGGCAGCTGTGGGATGCGGCAGTGGGGACGACACAGCATCTTCACCGGCACATAAAACCGGCCTTGAACCGGTATTTCCCGTTGCGGTTACGAAAGCGGCCAGTGACAGGGTCGAACACACCCTGGAAGCCGTTGGCAGTTTTCTTCCCGCAGAAGAAGTTACCATTGGTGCAGAAGTTGCCGGGACCATAAAAAAGCTTCATGTCGATGAGGGCACCCATGTCAAAGAGGCACAGCAGCTTCTGCAGATCAATGATATTAAAGTGCGCCTTGATGTTGCCGAAAACCAGGCAATGCTCCATGAGGCCATTGCAAAACGCTCAAATGCAGAACTGACCTTCACGCGGATAAGCAAGCTTTTTAGCGACGGTGTCATCGGCCAAAACGATTTCGATGATGCCCAGACCCAGGTTGCGCTCTCCCGTGCGGTTGTCGAGGAAATGCGGGCACGCCTGAATCACTCCAAACAGTCACTGCAGGACACCCGGGTAATCGCTCCCCTTGCCGGCGTTATCAGCAGTCGTTTTGTATCGGTAGGTGAGTACGTAAAGGTAGGTGCAGAACTTTTTAAGATCGTTGACTCTAATCCCCTGAAGCTTGTCTTCAGCATTCCTGAAAAGTATACGGGAGATATTAAAAAAGGGCAGAAAGTGTCGATTACGACCCAGGCATACCCAGGCAAGCTGTTTGAAGGAACCGTCTATTTTATCAGTCCCGTGGTTGATCACGACACACGCACTATCGAAGTGAAGGCATGGGTGGAGAACAACGACTACCGCCTGAAACCGGGTTTTTTTGTAGACGTTGCGGTATCTCTCGGTCTCAGGGACTCCCTGGTGCTGCCCGAAAGTGCCGTCGTGGTGCGTGAAGGACGGGTGCTGGTCATGACCGTCAAAGACGGTATTGTTGCATATAAAAAAATAGTCCCCGGCATGCGCTTTGACGAAAAGGTGGAAATCCTTGAAGGGATCTCTGCCGGGGATGTTGTTATCACCTCCGGCAGAAGCGAAATTGAAGAAGGCACGAAGGTAAACATTACTGCCTCCCCATAACATTTCCGGACGAACACCGTGCTGTTACCCGACATATCCATTAAGAGACCCGTCTTTGCCACCATGATGATTGCCGCGCTCATTCTCTTCGGCCTCATCAGCAGGGAGCGGATGGGCATTGCGCTGTATCCTGATGTCGATTTCCCCATTGTCAGCATAACCACAACCCTTCCGGGTGCAAGCCCGGAGGTCTGCGAGACCGAAGTGACCGATGTCGTTGAAGAGTCCATCAGCGCTGTTGAGGGAATTAAACATATCAGCTCGACAAACGTCCAGGGAATGTCACGCATTATTGTTGAATTTGACCTTGAGCAGAACATCGACATAGCCGCACAGGATGTGCGCGATAAAATCGCACTTGCAAACCGCTTTCTCCCCAAGGACATCGATCCTCCTGTCATCGAAAAGGTAAATATTTCGGCCCATCCCATCATCTGGATTGCCGTAAACGGGAACGTGCCGCAAAAATATCTGGGAATGGTTGCCGATGAAATTTTTAAACCGCGTTTTGAGACCCTGCGGGGCGTGGGCAGCATCATTATCGGCGGGTTCCAGGAACGGGAAATGCGCATCTGGCTTGATGCAAAAAAGATGGAGGCGTACCATCTTACCGCAGATGATGTGGAGACGGCAATCAGAAACAAAAACATCGAACTTCCCGGCGGAAGAATTGAAAGCTCCACCCGTGAACTCACCGTCAGGACCATGGGAGAACTTGAAAGTGCTGCTGCCTTCAACAACCTGATAATAGCTTACAGTGCAGATTCCCCTGTCCGCTTACAGGATATCGGTTTTGCCGAAGACGGGGTTGAAGATGCCCGGGCGGTTGCACGCTTCAAGGGGGTCAATACCATCGGCATGGGTATCATCCCCCGCTCCGGTGCGAACCATGTGGAAGTCTGCACCAGGGTAAAGGATATGATACGCACGCTGCAGGAAACAGCCCCTGAAGGCGTCAACCTTGATGTTGCCTTTGACACGTCGGAATATATTGAAGATTCAATAGCAGATGTACAGTTTGACCTTTTCTTCGGCGGCCTGCTTGCCGCCCTGGTTGTCTTTCTTTTTTTAAGAAGTATCCGCACGACCATTATCGTTGCTCTTGCCATCCCCACATCAATTATCGGCACCTTTTCCATCATGTACGGCCTGGGATTTACCATGAACACCATGACCATGCTTGCCCTGAGCCTGTGCGTCGGTCTGGTCATTGATGACGCCATTGTGGTTCTTGAAAACGTATTCAGGCACGGCGAGATGGGCAAACAGCCCGTACAGGCGGCCCGTGAGGGGACCAATGAGATTGCCTTTGCCGCAACCGCAGCCACGCTGTCCATCGTTGCCGTGTTCATACCCGTTGCTTTCATAAAAGGACTGATCGGCAGGTTTTACTTTCAGTTCGGTGTCGGCGTATCGGCTGCCGTTCTCATATCGCTGTTTGTCGCGTTGACCCTGACACCCATGCTCTGTTCCCGCTTTCTCCGTGTCAGGAAAAAACACGGCAGCCTGTATGTAACGCTGGAAAATGCTTTCACCATGATCGAGCAGGCGTATAAAACGTCCCTTTCCCTGTGTCTGAACCACCGTCTTCTCGTGATCGTACTGGCAACGATTATATTTGCCGTCAGCCTGGGCTTTTTTAACGTTCTCGGCATTGAACTTGTCCAGAAAGAAGACAGGGACGATTTGATCGTCCGCCTTGAGTGCCCGGTGGGAACATCGCTGAAACTGGCCGACAAAAAAATGTCGCAGTGTGAAAAGATAATAATTGATCACCCCGCCTACAAGAGCCTGTTTGTTCTGACCGGCTCAGGCGGCGGCCAGGTTTCAACCAATAAGGGATTCCTTTTTGTTACATTAAAGGGTGCATCTGAACGAGAGCACACCCAGGAAGAAACCATGGCATACCTCAGAACAAAGCTTAACGCCATACCCGGTATTACCGCCTTTGTTGAAGACATAATGATGCTGGGTGGAGGTATGGGCCAGCGGAACGTTCCCCTGCAGTTCACGATCAAAGGGCCGGACCTGTCCGTCCTTGCCCAGACAACCAAGCAGACCATTCATAAGCTGCGCGCCATTGACGGCATCGTAGGGATCGGTTCCAACATGGAACTCACCAAACCTGAAGTGCTTGTCAGAATAGACCGCAACAAGGCAGATGACCTGGGAATCGATGTCCGCTCGGTGGCATCGGTCATTAATACGCTTATCGGCGGCAGGGAGATCAGCACATTCAAATCAGGCGGGAAGAGCTATGATGTACGCATGCGCCTCATCCCCGAGCAGCGAACATCCCTGAACGACATAAACAGGCTGCTGGTGAAGACCCGCCAGGGTGACTATGTCCGTTTGAGCAACCTGGTTGACGTGCAAGAAGGCGTGGGCCCCGACGTGATCAGCCGTTCCGACCGGATGAGAAGCATAACGGTCTACGCAAATCTTGAAGGCGAAAAAACACTGAATGCCGCCATCAACGACACGAAACAGATCATCGCTCAAACACTTCCCGACGGTTATACGGTAAATTTTACCGGCCAGGCGGAAACCATGGCTGAAACAAGTGCATCCTTTATCTTTGCGTTTGTTTTAACAATTCTGATAACCTATATGGTTCTTGCCTCACAGTTTGAAAGCTTTGTACATCCTTTTACGGTCATGCTGGCACTGCCCCTGAGTATAATCGGTGCTCTGGGCGGGCTTTTTATCACCGGCAATACCATCAATATTATGAGTCTTATCGGTATGCTGATGCTGGTCGGACTGGTGGTCAAAAACTCCATTCTCCTTGTCGACTACACCAATACGCTCAGGGACCGGGGCATGCACATCAGGGAGGCGGTACTGGAGGCCGGCCCCGTGCGGCTCCGTCCCATACTGATGACGGCAATATCCACCATTGCGGGCGTGCTTCCCGTTGCCCTCGGGCTGGGGGCGGGTGCCGGAGCCAGGGCTCCGATGGCAATTGCAGTGATAGGCGGATTGACCACATCAACGGTTCTCACCCTTTTTGTCATCCCCGTGACCTACACGCTCCTGGATGATTTTTTTACAAGGATAAAAAAGAATAATAAATAACATCTTTTTATATTAAATTTGCTTGCGATAAAAGTTTGCGTGCTAAAAATTTGCGTAAAATGAAAAAAAGGGTTTCCGGCCACGTCAAAATATGATATTTATAAAAATGTAACGGTATGGAAATAATACGTTGAGCAATATTCGGTACAAATGTATATCACATAGCAGAAAGGAGTAAATTAAACATGGCAAGTGCACTAGAAAAAATTGAATACGATGCAGGGCATTGTCAACGATGTTCTACGTGCAAATGGTCGCATTTATGGGAAATCAAAAGCCATAGATTTGCCCGGAACTGTCCTTCCCTCGTCTACGGAAAATATGATGCGTACGCTGCCCAGGGTAAAAACGACATAACAACAGGCCTGCTCAGCGGCGAGCTTTCCTGGGAAGAAAACAAGGATACTCTTTTAGAGGTTATTTACCGCTGTCCGGTGTGTGCGGCCTGCGACATCAACTGCAAGCGTATAATGGACCTTGACATTATCGGCGTCCTTGAAGCCCTGCGCGAAGAAGCCTGCGAAAAGGGCTATGGTCCCCTGCCTGCGCACAATGAGTTTATCCAGAGCATCATGAATTACGACAATGTTTGGAAACAGCCCCGCACACGGCGCGCAAACTGGGCGCGCAAAATGGGCATCAAGGACCTTTCCAAGGCCGGCGAAACAGCAGACGTACTTTACTATGTCGGCTGCACCTATGCGTACAAGCCGAGCATGGACTCCGTGCCAAAAAACACTGCTGCCATCCTGAAGGCTGCCGGTGTTGATTTCGGTATCCTGGGAGCAAAAGAGATCTGCTGCGGCGGTATTGCGGACAACGTCGGTGACAAAAAAAGCTTCGAGGAGATAGCAAAGAAAAACCTTGAAATGTTCGAGCGGGTTGGTGCAAAAACGATCATAACGAACTGTCCCGGCTGTTTCATGACGTTCTCCGAAAAGTATGCCAGGATGCAGGGTATCGACACAAAGGACCTGCCCTACGTAGCGAAACACTCGACGCAGTTTATCGATGAGCTGATTCAGGACGGCAAGCTCACGTTCAAAAAACCCGTTAACAAGCAGATCACCTGGCATGATCCCTGCCATCTGGGGAGACGCGGTGAGCCGTACAAACACTGGGAAGGCAAGCGGCTGGAATACGGCCTGTTTGATCCGCCCCGTGATATGAACAGGGGAGTAAACGGCGTCTATGAGGCACCCCGGAACATCCTGAAGGCGGTTCCCGGCATCAATCTTGTCGAAATGGAGCGCATTAAGGAGTATTCATGGTGCTGCGGCAGCGGTGGCGGCGCAAAGTCGGCCTATCCCGATTTTGCCATCTCAACCGCTAAGGAACGCATCGAAGAAGCCGAGGCAACCGGTGCCGGCACGATCGTGACGGCATGCCCATGGTGCGAGGCTAATCTCATCGATGGTGTTGATGCTTCGGGATCAGCATTACAGGTCGAGGATATTCTCGACATCGTCGTCGAAGCAATGGGCGACGAATAACAGCCCCCGGTACTGATCACAATAAAAACCGGAATCAGGTTGTCCCGAACTGATTCCGGTTTTCTTTTGCTTGCCATACGGATGTCAACGGTAAACGGGCCGGTTTGGTAAGTAAACAACCGGGCTCATCGCAGATCCCGCGCCTGTGCGGGGAAGAGCCCGGCTTTGGGTTGCGGCCAGAGGCCGAAAGCCAAAGGGCCACGAACGTGGAAAGGAAAGTTTCCTTTTGGCTCCCCGTGCGGAGCACGGGGTTTCCGGCAAACAATGAAGGTCCCCGGAAAAATTTATCAAAACGCTACCACCGGCGGGAGCATATGCAGCATAAAACTCTCAATGGGAACACCGAGCTGTATGCCCCCCTGAAAAAAACGGTTGTCCATAAAGGTAAATCTGACCCATTCTGCGCGGTACCTGTTCATCTGTTCAATCTGCTCACTGGTGTAGTCGCTGTCCTTGCGCTTGTTCACGAGATCAAAGTACGCATCCACAAGCGTGTTGGCGGCATCGACAAAAAAGTCGTGATCCGTTTCATCGGGCATAATGGACAGCCCTGCGCCATATCCCACACCGACTCCCGCTTCCTTCAAACGGAACATCTTCAGATAGCTTTCGGGAAGGTCGGGATAGGTTCTGCCGTATTTTCGGCAAACCCCGCCGATTTTTTCCTGAAGATATAGGTTGTCCTCGTCAATGGCCGTGACAGGATACACATCAAAATAGGCGGGATGATGCACCGTGTTCTGTTCATCAACACGTTCAAACACACACATCAGCATGGGCACCAGGGGATTTTTGGGAAACGTCTGGACCCCTACCCACTGGATGCTGCTTTGATAGTTCCGGTCAGGGATGGTGACCGTTGCGGATATGTTTGAAACGCACACCTTTTCAAACACCCCCCCCCGGCTGACATTAACCTCGACGCTCCCGGCCTTGGTATGAAAATCCCACTGCTTTTTCACAAAACCATCGCCCTGGGTAAACGGTGCCAGGGCATTAAAATACTTCTGTTTCAGCTGGATAAGAAATTCATCGGTAAGCATACTCCCCTCCCTGCTTGTATTGTTTATTCATACCCAAATGTTATATTATGCGCAGTATAGATGAAGATTACGTATGTGTCAAAGCAAACCGGCTGTCCCAGCAGTTTATGTAATAATCAGAGCAGTCTTCTGATGGATGTCAGTTTCTGAAACACCTTTAATAAGCACTCGTTTATTTTTGGACGTTACGCCCCTGACAACCGTTACCTGTGATTTGGAAACACCGAAGTATTTTGCAAGCACCCTACAGCACTCTTCGTTTGCCTGCCCGTCAACGGGCGGCTTGGTGAGTTTTATCTTGAGAGCATTGTCATGGATTCCGACTATCCGGCTTTTTGAGGAGCGGGGAAGCACAAGGACGCTGATCTCAACACCCTTTTTAGTACTCTGTAGGTTTATTGGACTCACTTTCAAGCAGCTTAAGGTGGGTTTCAATTAAAGCTTTCAGGGATGCATGGAACTGAAACTTACGCTGTTTCAGTGTCTCTATTTCCTCCTGGATGCGCATGCGTTCGTTGTGCAGGTCATCTCTGATCTGATCGGCATCCCGCCGGGCACTGTCCACCGTATGCTGTGCCTCCTGGTTTGCTTTGGTAAGGGCGGATGTGCTCTCATCGTTCATGGCGGAGCTCTTCTGCCGCGCGTCATCAATAATTTTCCGGGCCTCTACGGAAGCATCGGAGACCATCTTATCCGATTCCCGGGTGGCATCGGCGACCATACGCTCAGACTCTGCTGCAGCATTGTTTTTGACATCATCGGCCATCTTCTGAACCGTGACAAGGGCGGCATTGATACTTTCCTCTTTTTTCCGGTAGCCCTCCAGTTCCCGCCGCAGGGTTGTCAGTTCGTCATACATCCGGTCGCTGTCGTGGGCGAGCCGTTCAACTTCCTTGGCAACCACCTCAAGAAAGGAGTCGACATCCTGCACGTCGTATCCCCTGAACCTGACGGCAAACTTCTGCTGAAGGATATCCACGGCCTTGATTGAAACACCGTCAAGTTCCCCTTCATCATCGTCAAACAAGCGGTCTCTTTCATCCATGGTTAATGTAACCTCATAGCAATTTCATGAAGGGTTTTAACCAAAAAATTATCACAAAAAATAATGATCACAAATACAATGATGGGTGAAAAGTCGATGCCCACCATGGGCAGGGGTATCGTGCGCCTGATGCTGGAAAGCACAGGCTCGGTTACGGTGTACAAAAACCGCACAATTGGGTTATACGGATCGGGGTTGACCCATGATATAACTGCACGTGCTATTATGATCCACATGTAAATTGTCAGGACATAATGCAACATAACCGCAACGGCGCTTAAAAGATTGGCAATAATAAACATGTTCTTCTCCGGCGGTAAAATATTTTCTCTGTCATGCAGGTTCAGGAATCAGTAACACAAGAAAGATATACCTATTTCAACCATAAATATAAATATTTTTCAACTATTTATATCGAATCGGGGTCGTTGCGGCTATGATCAAAAACAACCTTCAAACCCCACAGCGTAAGAAATTCCTCCACCTCATCTATGCCCAGCGCATGTTCGGCGATAATGGGAGCAAGACCCCCGGTCGCCACAACATAGGGATCGGTTCCGACTTCCTGTTTTATCCGCGTTACAATACCGTCAACCAGGCTGATATAACCGTACACGATACCCGACTGCATGCTCTCAACCGTGTTTCTCCCCACGACCTTTTCAGGGCAGACAACGTCGACCCGGGGAAGCTTTGCCGCTTTTTGAAACAATGCCTCAGCGGATATGACAATGCCCGGCGCGATTGCCCCGCCGAAGTATGCACCCGCCGGGGACACATAGTCAAAGGTGGTTGCCGTGCCCAGGTCTACCACGACAACGCTCCTGCGGTACTTGTTGTAGGCTGCCGCGGCATTGACGATCCGGTCGGCGCCCACCTCGTCCGGCTTTTCGTAGCAGACTGAAATCCCCATATCCGTTTCGGGCCCGACAAAAAGGGGCTCTTGTGCAAAACACCTGCCGCAGAGTGTGTGCAGAACAGGGTCCAGCGGCGGAACAACGGAAGATACTATCACTGCCTCAATGTATTCACAGGGGATATTCCAACCGGCAAACAGGTCCTTCAGAAGCCGCTCGTATTCATCGCCGGCGAGGTTCGGGTCGGTCACAATACGTCCCGTTGCCGTCAGGCGGTCTCCCCGATAGATGCCGAGGGTGATATTGGTATTGCCCACATCAATTGTAAGAATCATGACGATACCGACAAAAAGCTGCTGGGGAACAGATTGCTTGCAGAGAAAATAGCTACGCGTGAATTTATACAGGTTCTATGATCATGCTCAGGTCAACCGCCCGGGCGGAATGGGTCAGTGCCCCGACTGAGATATAATCGACCCCCGTTGCGGCAATCTGTTCAATACTGTCAAGGGTTACGTTCCCGGATGCTTCAAGCGGCACGGCACCAGCTGCTGCTGCAACCGCCTCAATCATTTCATCGATGCCCATGTTATCCAGCATAATAAGATCAGGTTTTGCCGCAAGGGCTTCCTTGAGCTCGTCGATGGTTTGTACCTCAACCTCTATATGCATATGTGGGCTTTTGATCCGGGACACCGCTTCAACGGCACGGGTAATACTGCCGCGGGCGGCAATATGGTTTTCTTTTATGAGCACCGCATCGAAAAGTCCCATGCGGTGGTTCGTCCCGCCCCCCAGCCGTACCGCCTCTTTTTCAAGAACCCGCAACCCGGGTGTGGTCTTCCGGGTATCAAGAAGCACGGCTTTATACGGCGTCAGTTTTTCTGCAAACCGGTGAGCACGTGTAGCGATACCGGAAAGGTGCTGCAGAAAATTAAGGGCGGTACGTTCTCCGGTAAGCAGCGTTGCGTAAGCTCCTTCCAGCTCGCACACGGTGTCACCCCCACGTGCTGCCGTGCCGTCAGGCTTAAGGGAAGTTATGGTAACATCATCACTCAGCAGGGCAAACACCCGCTGAAACGCACTGGTTCCGGCAAGTATTAATTCTTCTTTTGCAGTGACCCGGGCCCTGCCCCGCGATGCTGCATCTATGAGAATGCCGGTGGTAATATCACCGCTGCCGATATCCTCGGCAAGGGCGCATCGCACCAGATCGTCCAGCCCTGGGTGTGAAAATGGTATGGAATCCATCAGCAAAGCTCGCTAATGCGCTCGATATTCTCTTTGAGCTTGGCTTCCTTTTCCCGCAGCATCCGCTCCTTCTCCCGCTCCTTCTCAACAATGTGTTCAGGGGCGCGGCTGAGAAAATCTTCGTTGGAAAGCTTTCGCGTGACAAACTGTACATCCTTCTGGAGCTTTTCCATCTCTTTTCCCAAGCGATTCTTCTCTTCGGTAAAATCAATTATACCTTCAAGCGATACGAACACCTCAACATTTTCCACTACCGCTGTTGCCGCCGATTTGGGGCGCTCAAGATCACGATGCACGGCAATGCTTTTCAGGCCGGCAAGTGTGCACATCATGCTGTTATTCCTGGCCAGATTTGCTTCGGTGCGTTCATGCGCGGTCCGAAGATCGACATGGGGATGTGCCGACGGGGGAACGTTCATCTCGCTGCGAATGTTTCGCACGGCAGTAACCACCTGTATGATTGTTTCCATATCATCTTCAGCACCGGCATCAATCTCCTCAGGATTGGCCCGGGGGAACGGTGCAACGACAATGCTGTCGCTGCTTCCCGGGAGCTTCTGCCATATTTCCTCGGTAACAAAGGGCATTATGGGATGGAGCAGTTCAAGGACGGTCTTTAAAACGTGTATCATAACCTGCTGGGTGTCCAGATGGCGCTGCGCATCTTCCTTCTGGTACAGGTCCGGCTTTGCCATTTCCAGGTACCAGTCGCAGAACTCATGCCAGGTAAACTGATACAGGTGGTGTGCCACTTCATTGAAGCGGTATTCCTCAAGGCTTTCCGTTACTGTCTGTACAAGGCGGTTGAGTCTGCTCATGATCCACCGGTCTCTCACATCACGGTCGGCATGACGCGGGCAGCCTTCCTGGTAACCGTCTACATACATCAGCGCAAAGCGCGAGGCGTTCCAGATTTTATTAACAAAGTGGCGATATCCTTCAATCCGACTCTCTGACAGACTGATGTCCCTGCCCTGGGCGGCCATTGCCGTCAGGGTGAAGCGGAAGCTGTCGGAGCCGAACCTGTCGATAACATCAAGGGGATCGATAACGTTGCCCTTTGATTTGCTCATCTTCTGGCCGTGTTCATCACGCACCAGTGCATGTATGTAGACATCCCTGAAAGGCACATCGTCCATGAACTTGAGGCCCATCATCATCATACGGGCAACCCAGAAAAAAAGTATATCAAAGCCGGTAACAAGACATGATGTGGGATAAAACGCGGAAAGCTCCGGGGTTTTGTCCGGCCACCCCAGGGTTGAGAAGGGCCACAGGGCCGAGCTGAACCATGTGTCCAGGACATCGCTGTCCTGCTCAATAGCACTGCTGCCGCAGTGTGCGCATGATGTGGGATCTTCCCGTTTTACTGTTATTTCATTACAGTCCTTGCAGTACCACGCAGGAATCCGGTGCCCCCACCATATCTGCCGTGATATGCACCAGTCCCGTATGTTGTTCATCCACTCAAAATAGGTTTTCTCCCAGTTTGCAGGAATAATGCGTGTTTTCTCTTCTTTAACAGCCTTGATTGCCTTCTCGGCAAGGGGTTTCACATCGACAAACCACTGGAGGGAAAGGTTGGGTTCAACAATGTTTTTGCAGCGATAACAGTGCCCGACCGCATGGGTGTGGGGCTCTATCTTTTCCAGCAGCCCGTGTTTTTCCAAATCCTCCACAACGCGCGTGCGTGCTTCAAACCGGTCAAGCCCCTGGTACTTCCCGGCTTCTGCCGTCATGGTTCCGTCTTCTCCGATCACCTTGACAAAATCAAGATTGTATTTCTTGCCGATCTCAAAATCATTGGGATCATGGGCAGGGGTAATCTTAAGGGCGCCGGTTCCGAATGCAAGATCAACATATTCGTCTCCGATTACCGGAATCGTGCGATTCATAAGCGGAAGCACGACCTCCTTTCCCAGCCACTGCTTATGACGGGTATCTTCCGGATTTACCGCTACGGCGGTATCCCCCAGCATTGTCTCCGGCCGCGTGGTGGCAACCGTGAGTGCTCCCGTCCCATCGGGGGCAGGGTATTTGATATAATACAGGTTGCCCTGAATCTCCTCGTGTTCGGCTTCCAGGTCGGACAGTGCCGTATGGCACCGCGGGCACCAGTTTATGAGGCGGTTGCCGCGGTAAATGAGCCCCTCGTCGTACAGCGTCACAAACACCTCCCGCACGGCACGTGAGCAGCCCTCGTCCATGGTAAAGCGTTCCCTGGTCCAGTCACAGGATGCCCCAAGCTTCATCAGCTGCTTGACGATAATACCGCCGAATTCCTCTTTCCACTTCCAGACCCGCTCCACAAAGCCGTCACGTCCCAGATCAAACCGGCTTTTGTCTTCGGTTGAAAGCTGCCGCTCCACCACGTTCTGGGTTGCAATACCGGCATGGTCCATACCGCACTGCCAGAGAGTCTTCAATCCCTTCATCCGGTTGTAGCGTATAAGGATGTCCTGAAGAGTATTGTTCAGTGCGTGGCCCATATGCAGCGAGCCGGTAACATTGGGCGGCGGTATGACAATACAGTATGTCTCGCCGGAGGTACGCTCCTGAGGTTTAAAATAACCTTTTTCCTGCCAAATGGTATACCACTTCTGTTCAAACAGGTGCGGATCATATGTCTTTTCCAACGTTTTATCGCTCATGTATCAGCTTCCTTTCATGCTCAAAAAAGCGGGGCCCCTGCTGATGTTTCCGGGATAATTATTCCACAGTACGCTATAGACGGCACATGCCCCGTCGTAACGTATCATAAAATCATATATAAAAACCAATTTAAAATCAAACCCTATATTGACACCAATGAAAATTTGTGCCACCATCCTTGAGAAAGGCTTTTTCACCATACATCGGATAACACCTTTATTTCCATGCAGGACTATACACTTAAGCCCCTTTTTACAGCAGAGCAGATCAGGCAAAAAACCATTGATCTCTCACGGGAACTATCGGCAGACTACGCACACACCTGCCCCCTGATAATCGGCGTCTTAAAAGGCTCTTTTGTCTTTCTGGCCGACATTATCCGCCATCTTACCATGGACGTTACCATTGACTTTGTTCAGATTTCATCGTACGGACCTTCCCAAATCTCTTCTGAAAACTGCATCCTGGTCAAGGACATAACATCCGAGGTTTCCGGCCGGGACGTGCTCATTGTTGAAGACATTATAGATACCGGCTATACGGTTCATTTCCTCATCGAACGTCTGCGGGCAAGAAACCCCCGTTCCATTAAGACCTGCTCGCTTATTGACAAGAAGCCTGCACGCAAACAGGCGGTAACAATCGACTACTGCGGCTTCAGCATAGATGACGTTTTTATCGTGGGATTCGGACTGGACTATGATGAGCGCTTCAGAGCACTTCCCGCAATATATGAACTGCATGATGGTAATATATAGTTCGGTAGCGTTGTTATGCTAAAATTTTTCAAACATGTCATGTATCTTCTCACCGGCAGGTCTGAAGCCCTGAAAAATCCCGACCTGAATGAGACGTTGCGGCTGATTCTCAACCGCAGAAGCTGCCGCAGTTTCAGCCCCGGGGATATCAGCGACGCTGATATAGAAACCATTCTTGAGGCAGGCAGGTTTGCTCCCAGCACCGTTAACCTGCAGACGTGGAGCTTTATTGTCTTCTCGAAAAAGCAGTGGGCCGATCTCTTTGACAGACCGATCCCCTTCAAGGGAGCCTATGCCGTAATCATGTGCGCGGACACCTACCGACTCCAGGACTGTTTTCCCGATTTTCGGGAAACCCCGTACGTAAACCTCTCCTTTGCCCTGTTTAATGCAGGACTCGCCGCCATGAACATGACCATTGCAGCAGAGGCGCTGGGTATTAAAAGCGTCATGCTTTCCGAAACCGGCAAAACGGGGCTCCTCGACCACAGCTACCTCAGCCGGATGCTGGACCTGCCTGACGGGGTGCTGCCCGTTACAACCCTTGTACTCGGCAGGCCTGCATCCACCACAGCCGGCATACCGCCGCGTCAGCCGAAAAATGCAGTCGTCATGCCGGCAGGCTATAACCGTGCCGCAGGTACAAACCTTGAAGACTGGTATGACCGGATGCTTGTCGGCTACAAGCTCACACACCCGCTGTCCAGCCTTGACAAACAGATCGGCTTTTACCGAAAAAAAATGGCCGAGGCGGAGCAGGGGCTTCAAAAGCAGTTTCTTCCCGGCGGTAGCGAAACCACTCGTTAAAGGAGCCGCCCCTTTCAGGTTTTTTTACTTTACAAAATTTCTTTTAATTCTATAATTTTGATTGTTACACCGTCCGCAAAAGCTGCAGTTTTCACACTGGTTAAAATTTTTCGCATATCGTACCGCCTCTTCAGTGCTGTACCGGTAAAACGTTAGGATTTGTTGAAAATATTTTTATCTATGGAGGACAAATAATGAAACACTGCGTCGTTTTATCCGCAATTATTATGTATGTTCTGTGCTTCGCATTTTTGGGATGTGAGCCGGTTGATCCGGAACCCACACCCGCCCCCACACAAACACCCGCACCAACCACAACACCGGGGCCTACAGCCACGCCGACTCCCGCCCCGACACCTGAACCGTTAACCGTTACCATGGTCTCCGTACCCGAAGGCTCCTTTGAAATGGGCTGTACCTCTGGCGATTTTGACTGTGAAAGCGACGAATACGTACGTCACACCGTTAAGCTTAAAGCGTTCCAACTCTCGGCATATGAAGTGACCCAGCGTCAGTGGGAGGCGGTCATGGGTTCAAACCCGAGCTCGTTCTCCGGATGTGCCGAATGCCCGGTGGAATCAGTAGCCTGGGAAGATGTGGGTACGTTCATTACCGAGCTCAACAGCTTGACCGGCAAATCATATCGGCTTCCCTCAGAGGCTGAATGGGAATATGCCGCTCGTGCCGGGACAAACACGCTGTATATATGCGGAACTGAGGAGAGTTGTCTCAGTGAGTATACATGGTATAACGTTAACGCTGAAGAGCAGACCCATGCGGTGGGCCAAAAGCTTCCCAATGACTGGGGGCTGTATGACATGACGGGAAACGTATACGAATGGTGCCGTGACTGGTATGATGAAGATTACTACGATGTCAGTCCGGACAAAGATCCCCCTGGACCCGAAATCGGGGAGGAACGTATAGCACGGGGCGGCAGCTGGGACAGCAATTCGTGGCGCTGCCGTATATCAAACCGCTATTCCCGGAATCCGTTAAAAGGAGAAACTAACATTGGATTTAGGCTGGCCCACGACTAGACCATGGTAAACAATCCCGACCTTGTAATAAAAAAAGGCAGGGGACTTCCTCCCTGCCTTTCTTACTACCTTGGACAAAACTGCAGGTGTACGAACAGGAGCTTCCCTGCCAACAAAGAAAGGCCAGTCTATGGAAAAGTCGGTCTCGTTGCGCCGTGAAGGTCACATCGCCCGTATCACCCTCAACCGTCCTGCGCAGTACAATGTCATTAATACTTCTCTTGCCGCCGACTACACCCAGGCCCTCAAGCAGTGCCGGGATGATGACGCTAGCCGTGCAATCGTGCTGACCGGCAGCGGCAAGGCGTTCTGCGCCGGGGGTGATCTTAAGTTCTTCAACGAAAAGCTTAAAGAAGAAAGCATCGGGCCGGCCTTTAAAGAGCTGATGCCCGCCTGGAACAGTGCCCTGTTGCTCATGCGCGAAATGCCGAAGCCCATCATTGCAGCGCTTAACGGTGTCACCGCCGGCGGGGGGATGGGGCTTGCCCTTGCCTGTGATTTCAGGATTGCGTCATCTGCAATCATACTCCAAACGGCATTCCTCGGGATCGGACTCAGCCCCGACTCAAGCATTTCCTTCTTTTTACCCCGGTATGTGGGGATGGGGCGGGCTACGGAACTGCTCGTGAAAAACAGACCGATCACTGCCGATAAAGCACTGGATCTGGGGCTGGTAAGTTCCGTTGTGCCGCCTGAGAAGGTAATGGATGAGGCAATGGCACTGGCACAGGAGCTGGCAATGGGGCCCGCAGAGGCTATCGCCCGCACAAAGCAGCTCCTCAACAAAAGCCTGGAAAGCCCCCTTTCCGATCAGCTGGACAGCGAAGCCCGTTTGATTACCCAGTCGGCCCGGTCACCTGATTTTAGTGAAGGAATGACGGCATTTCTTGAAAAACGCAGGCCTTCCTTCAGCTGAAAGCACACCTGATACCCGCATGAAAGCTCATCAGCATCACCCGATGATTTTGGCAAAGAGCTCAGGCTGTTCGATAATTTCCTTGACCCTTCCGAGAAACAGCGAAGCCGGGATGCCGTCAACGATCCGGTGGTCGTGGGTCACGCACAGGTACGCTGTTGTGCGTATTGTCAGCTCGCCGTTATGAACAGCGGGCCGGGGGGCAATTTTTCCAATGGCCATAATAGCGCTCTGGGGCGGGTTGATGATGGGGGTAACAAAATCGGTTTCAACCTTGCCGCCGCTGCTCAGGGTAAAGGTGCCGCCCTGGTAGTGCACGGGATCGAGTTCATTGGTGCGCGCTTTCCGTGAAAATTCCTTGATCTGCCTGCTCACGTCGAAAAGGCTCTTTTTATCGGCGTCCCGCACCACCGGCACCACCAGGCCGTCATCGAGGGCCATGGCAACACCGATATTAAAGGCATTCCAGCAGATGATCTCATCACCGACCAGGGTTGAATTCACGATGGGAAAATCCTTAAGGGCATGTGCTACAATCTTGACCAGCATGTCAACAAAGGTGATTTTGTTGTCCGGCTGTTTCTGCGCCAGATTCTCCCGCATGGCAGCAAGCTCCGTCAGGTCAATCTCGGAAACAATGGTCAGCTGGGCGCCGGTTTGCAGGCTGGATACAAGGTTGTCGGCGATGGTTCTGCGCATGCCGATAAAGGCAACGCGCTCCTTGATCCCAAGGCCCTCCATGCCGGGCGGTACCGTACCTTCCAGAGCCTGCTCCTCCTCAACCGCATCTTGCGCAACATCGCCTGCCTGCTCAGCCTCAAGCTGCTGTTGCTGCATGTACTGCTCAAATTCCTCCCTGCTTTCCGACACAACGCCGAGCAAATCACCGATTTTCACCTTATCCTTTACCTTTTTCACATAAAAGATTTTTCCCGGACAGGGTGCGGCAATTTCAAAGCGTGCCTTGGAGGTTTCCAGTATCGCAGCCAGATCGAGCTCTGCGACCTGGTCGCCGTCTTTTTTTTTCAGCTCAACAACAGTTATGTCCGTCTGGGTCATGCCCAGCTTGGGTACGCGAACTTCTGTGACCATAGGTCCTACATCCTTTCCTGTTCTAACTTTTCCCTTAGCAGGTTGTTGAAAAAGTATTCTTCAACAGTCTGTTACGGTTTTACCAGTACCTTGACCAGATTATTTGGAGCAAGCAGTCGTTTAAAACCCTGTTCTTCAATATCATGCAGATCAATACTATCGGATATCAGTACGTCGGTGTTTACCTTCCTCCTGGCAAGAAAATCAAGCACATATGAAAACTCGTCATAGTAGCCGATGACTCCTTTCAGCTCGACCTCCCGGACAACCATCATGAAGGGTTGTATTGCAACTTCCCTGTCATTGATACCGATAAGCATGACCTGCCCCCCGCTCTTCACGTAGTCGGTACATGTCTGCAGCGCCAGGGGAACACCCGCGCATTCAAACACAATATCAGCCCCTACACCGCCGGTAAGGGCCATAATTTTTTCCATCACGTCACTGCCGGCATTTTCAGGATTCAGCACCGTATCCGCCCCCAGGGTTGCGGCAATAGCCGATTTTTTCCTGTTTATTTCAAGAACAATTATTTTCCCGGCCCCGCCCAGCTGTAAAAACTGCACAACACCCAAGCCGATCATACCTGCTCCGATTACCACAGCCGTATCCCCCGGTTTGAATCGTGACAGACGAACACCGTGCAGCGATGTGGCAAGGGGCTCAACCAGCGCGCCCTGTTCAAGGGTAACACTGTCGGGCAGTTCAACGAGCATCTCTGACGGATATTTGATTAAGACATATTGCGCAAAGGCACCATCATGTGCAGGGCTTATGCCGATGGCACGCTCAAGGGCCTTGGGGCAAAGAGAATACTGGCCGCGCAGGCACCAGTAACACGCACCGCACTGGGCAATGGGCTTTACGGTAACACGCTCACCGGGTATAACATGAAAATCTCCACTGCCAAGCTCTTCCACAATACCCGAGCACTCATGTCCCATGACCGTTCCCGGGGCAACCATAATTGCGTTGAGGAATCCGTGCACGTCTGACCCGCAAATGCCGCAAAAGGAAACCTTCACCACCGCTTCACCCCGGCCGGGCCGCGGCTTTGATCGGTCCTGGAACTCGATATTTTTCACATCGGTAAAAACGGGAACCTTCATACCTTTTGTGTATCCTTTACGTTCTCACAATAGCCCTTCATCTGTTCAGTTCATTGCGGCACCGCCGTCAACGTTAATTGCCTGCCCGGTAATCTGGTCGGAATCGGCGGATGCCAGAAAAACAACGGTTTTCCCGATGTCCTCGGGGCGCTGGGGCCGTTTAAGGGGAACCATGTGCTGTATCATTGCTTCAAATATTTCTTCCAGGGGCATACCGCTGAACTGGGGGTAGGTGCGGGACAGTGCCCTGGCACCGGACTCCCACATCGGCGTCCATATAACACCGGGACATACCGTGTTCACATTAACGTTAAACGGCGCAAGCTGCAGGGCAAGTGCCTGGCTGAAAACGATCACCCCTGCCTTGCTGGCACAGTAATGGGGGATAAAATCAACCCCCTTGCGTCCTCCCAGTGAGGATATGTTAATAATTTTTCCCCGCTGCTGCTGTTTGAAATGTGCTGCAACAGCCTGGTTGCACAGGAAAACCCCCTTCAGGTTCACATCTATGGTCACATTCCATTCTTCTTCTGAGAGGTTCTCTATGATGGCCGGCTCTTGGGAATCGCCCTGAACGGCAAAGCCACCCACCCCGGCCCCGCAGACCAAGATGTCAAGCCCGCCCATCTCCTCAAGGGTGGTACTTACCAGGTAGCTGCACTGGTCCTTCCTGCGCACATCGGTTGCAACGGCCAGTGTAGAAGCGCCTTCATCCCGGAGCTTCTCTGCCACCCGACGGGCTGCCTCGGTATTGGCGTCGCTGACAACCACCCGGGCCCCCTCCAGGGCAAGACATCGGCAGATTCCTTCACCCAGTCCGCCTCCGCCCCCTGTAACTACGGCAACCTTGTCATTCAATCGCATGTTTTTATCCCCACACAATAGTTACGGCGTTGTGCCGGGCATTAATCTCCCTGCACAACACGCTTTACGGCCTGTACAATTGCATCCTTGTCAGGAAGGTACAGGTCCTCCAGAACCGGACTTCCCGGCACGGGCACCATGGGCGCTCCCACCCGCTGCACAGGGGCCTTGAGGAAGGAAAAATAGTTTTCAGATGCCATGGCAGCTATTTCAGCGCCGAGGCCGCCCCGGACCCTGCCCTCCTCAGCGACGACCAGCCGGCCTGTTTTTTCGACCGATGAGAAGATGGTCTTTTCGTCAAGGGGTACGATGGTCCTCGGGTCGATAACCTCGATGTCGATCCCGTCCCCGGCCAGCTCCTGGGCAGCTCCCAGTGCTTCATAGCCCATAAATCCCACGGCAACCACGGTAACGTCCTTGCCCTCCTTGCGTATGGCTGCTTCACCAAAGGGGATGGTATACTCTTCTTCCGGAACTTCTCCTTCCACGGCACCGAAAATAAGCTTCTTATGCTCAAATACAATAACCGGATCATCACTGCGGATGGCTGTTTTTAAAAGCCCTTTGGCGTCATAGGGGGTGGCGGGCTCCACCAGGATGAGGCCCGGTGTCTGGATGAACTGTGATTCAAGACACTGGGAATGTCCGTACGCCATTCTGAAACCTCCACCGATGGCGGTTCTGATGGTCACCGGTACCGGGAACTGGTTTCCGGAGACATAGCGCCACTGGCCCAGCTGGTTGCAGATCTGGTCCATGGCAAGCATGGAAAAATCACAGAACATTATCTCAAGGACCGGGCGCATACCGTTCATGGCAGCCCCCATTGAAACACCGGTTATAGCGTTTTCCGCAATGGGAGTATTCAATATACGATCTTCGCCGAACTCCTGCACAAGCCCGGCGGTCTGGCCGAAAACGCCCACGCGAACATCCTCACCGATCACAAAAACGCTGGCGTCCCGGCGCATCTCCTCAGCAAGTGCCTCATTAATTGCCTGCAGATAGTTGATGGTCCTGGCCATTATATCACCTCCTTGCTCGCATAAACGTGCTCATACAGGTCCTCAGGAATCGGGTCCGGTGCGCTCATTGCTTCTCGTACCGTCCTTTCAACTTCAGCCTGAACCTCATCGCGCATCTTCAGGACGTCCTGTTCTGAAAGGATCGTGCGATCGGAAAGCTTTTTGACACATTGCTCAAGTGGATCTCTTTTTGCCCATGCCTCAAGATCATCAGGTTTAACATATCCTCCAGGGTCTCCGGAATAGTGCATTGCCATCCGAAACGTCTTGTATTCCACAAGATACGGTCCTTTGCCGCTGCGGGCATGGTCAACAGCCTTCTTTGTCGCCTCGTAGACTGCCTCCACATCCTGACCTTCCACAATCTCGCTGGGTATATTGTAGGCGGCGGCACGGGGAGCAACATCCTTGGTGGGGTAGTGCTCGCTCATGTAAGAAAGCTCACAGAACTGGTTTGTGCATACCGCAAAGACAATGGGCAGCTTCCACAGCGAAGCCATATTCATCGACGGATGGGCATCGGCCTGATTACAGGTCCCCTCGCCGACGTAATAGAGGGTTACCTGGTCGGTTTTGCGCATCTTTGCGGCAAGCGCGGTTCCCACTGCCATGGAAAAATCAGATCCCAGGCTTGACACCACAGGAGGTATGTTCAGCTGCCGGTCCCCGAGGTGCAGCGCGCTTTTGGCCTTGCACAGGCTGGTACGCTTTCCAAAATATTCAAGCCAGATGTTCAACGGGCTCATCCCCTTGCCGATAAACTCCCCCACGCCCCGGTGTGTGCCGAAGAGAAAGTCATCGCGGGAAAGTGGCCCGGTCACCCCTATGGCTACTGCCTCCTGCCCGGTCCCGAAGTGGCCCATCAGCTCTATCTGTCCGGACTGAAGAAGCTTTGCGTGCATCTCCTCCATGACACGGACCATCAGCATTTTCCTGTACAGGTCGGTAAGTTGTTCGTTAGTGATAGCCATTCATCCTCCTTTCTGCCCGCACAACATCCGGGCTGGTCCTGTTCATGACGTTATGAAAATACCGGGGCGTTAAAGCATGGTTCGCAATTGTCCGGGAGGCAGCAGGAGCCTCCGGCCGCAGTCTTCGCTACCACAATTCGCTCATGCCCTATCTGCTGCGAACTGTCAGTGCGCGGGACACGCCCAAACTTCCGCTGCCGTACCCTCGCGGTAATGACCTATATTTTCGGTATGGCACTCACAATCTCAACGGGAATGCCGTCGGGGTCACGGATATACATAAACCAAAGCTCGGCTTCTGCCGTGTCAAATGCACGGCACGGCCGGTGAAGCCACTCAACCTCCTGTTCATCATAGTACCGGGCAAGAGCGTGCAGGTCGTCACACTCAACGGCAAGCTCGATACAGCCGAAATCACCCCAGTGGGCATTAAAAGGAATCGATCTGCCCCTGGGCGCTAAAAGCTCGCAGAGCTCCAGCATCCCCCCGCCCTTCTCGTTGGCAAGCACACAGCAGCGCACCTGTGTGCCGCTGAAGCCGCTTATCCCATCGACCAGACCGCTGTACTGTTCATTGATATCAACAATCACGCTGTCAAAGCCGACATGCTTCCGGTAAAAAGAGACAGACCGCTCCAGATCGGTAACCCCGACTCCAAGCCTGCAGCAGCACGGCCGCTCATGTACCGGTAATGCATCTCCGGAAATAAACTCCAGCAGGTTTCCTTCCGGGTCCCTGGCATAAACAAAGCTGCAGGTACCCATGCCCTGCACGGTGATTGTTTGGGGTTCTGTGCAGAAATTGATGGTTTTGGCAGCCTGCCTGAAAAACAGCTCGGTATCTGAAACGGCAACGGTAAGCTTGTTAACGCCGATGTCGCCGTATCTGCTGAGGTTCCTGATGGGCCGGGGACGGGGCTCAATCATCCTGATCAGTTCCACAATGATGCCCCCTGCAGGCTGACCGAGCATGATCCCGTCAAACCTGTGGGATGATCCGCGAAAAACGTCTTCCATGGGGCTTTCCACACCCAGAAACTCTTCCCAGACATTTTCAAATCCCAGCGTGTCCTGATAGAAGGATTTCATGGTGTTGTAGTCATCAACGCCCACGCCGATATGATGGACGCCCGAACCGCTGTACATAGGCACGTCTCCTCTCGCGGCGCTGTTGTTCACAGGGATTCAAACAGCGCAGCCCCGGTAAAACAGGTTTTCCCGTTCGTTTATTCCCGCAAAGCACAACACCCGGTTGCTCGAGGCGGAAGCGGATGTTCTGATCAGAGCGGATTCACCTCGATAACCTCTACAAGCACGCCGATCAGATCATAGGTGCCAAGGTAGGCACCCCGGACGTGACCCATACCGGCCACGTCCGTTTCGGCCCACATAAGAACCTCTATTCCCAGTGTTTCGGCCCGTTCCAGCACCCGGTCGTATTCATCAGTCATAAAGCCCAGGTGCTGCACTCCTTCCCCGTGCTCCTCGAGAAAATCCTTGTGATACGGCTCGCCGCTCACCACCTCGATGAGCTCAAGGGACAGAACGTCGGACAGCTGGGCAATCCCGATTTTGAGGTGAATTTCAGGGCTGCGGCCCTTGATAAAACCCTTCTCCGGCGTAAAATCAAATACGGAGAAGGGGCCGATTCCCAGGGCTGTTTCATAGTTCGCTATTGACCGTGAAAGGTCCCGGACCACGCAGCCGACCTGGGCGGCTGTGCCCAGGTCCAAGGCTGTGGTTAACTGCTCCTTGTTCATACGCTGACTCTCAGTAAGGGTCAATACTCTGTTATTTGGCTTTCCTCACCAGACCCCTGAGGCTCACGTCCTCCCTGTCCCAGAAGGCCGGAAGCGCGTAGGGCTGCTGAACGCCTGAATGCAGGTCGATATGGTCCTTCATGACAAGCATCATGCCGCACCATGCAAACTGGCCCATTTCGGGAAACCATCCGTAATTGCCGTCCCATGACCGGTACAGGCGCCCTTTCTGGTCATAGTATTCGTTGTGATAGAACAGAAATGTCTCTTGGTCGATGTAGAAAATCCTGTGCCCGTACACATAGTTGGAGTCCTGCTGGGTGAGCTTCACCACGTAAATGGGCCGGCGCTCAAACTTCATGTTCCTGAACTCAAGCCCCTCGGAGCTGACATACTGGGAGCCGTCTACCGTTGTCGCAGGCACCAGGAATTCCCGCTCATCAATCACCTCATAGGTATAGGGATACCGGGTGGGAGACAGCTTCTGCATCCAGCCCTCGTTATCATCATAGATCTGGTCCTGTCCCATGACCGGGTCCTGGCTGTCCGTTGAGGTCATCTTTCGAATGCGCCGCAGTGAGGGCAGGTACATCATCAGCTGGTCCGACTTGTTGATGTCAAGATAGTAGAGTGCCGACTGTGCCGCACCGGCAACGTCCCGGGGGGCCAAAAATCCGAGGATGAAGGTTTTAAACTCACCGCGTTTCTCTGCGCGGGTGTCAAGCCAGGGTTTGGAGCCCAGAAGGCAGCGTCCTGCAAGCCTGAGGTGCACGACGTCATACAGCCCGTTAAAGTCCTGCTTCATGTTCTTCATAAACCCGTGCACATTGCCCAGGATATAAAAGTTCAGCCCCCAGCCGAGATAGCGCTTTTCAACGTTATACATGATCTGCTGGGCTTTGAATTTTCCTGACGGACGGGGAAACGGATATCCCCCTTGCCAGGTTGTCCAGTCCGGATATCCCTGTTCATCAAGCTTTGTTTTGCCCATGTTCTGCTTGCTGGCCTGACCAATCGGTAGCGACCAGTAATAGTGCTGGGTGGGAACAACCTCGATCTCGGGGAAATTACCACCGTGGGGAGGTCCGCCCGGATTAAAGCGCTTGTACATATCGGCCCACATGAGCTCCTTGATCTGTGGATATTTCTCCTTGTCCTTGTAGGTGTATTTGCCGAGCTTAAAGTCCGGTGCGATTTTTCCCACCACATCGGGAGCCTTGAAGCCCACGGCATCCGCCCAGACCTTTTTCATCTCATCAACATCATAGCTCAGCTTTTCATACAGCTCGGGCGGCAGGACCTGCTTGGGCCCGAACGTTGTGAGATAGGGCCGGGGGTCATCATACCATTTTTTGTGCTTTAAAAGATCGGCATGGGTCGGCACGTAGGTTGAGGGATGGGGAATGTCAAATTCCTCTGCCGCGGCCAACCCGGCACCTGCCGACAGCATCACAAAAACAGCAAGTAAACTGATGGCAATGTTTCTACAATGTTTCATTTTTAACTCCTTTTATCATGTTAGGGTTTATCTCCGCAAACGACACGGGCACCTGTTGTTAAAATCTGTACCCGATGGTAAAATATACCTGGTCCTTGTTGGTAAGCGGCTCAAACCCCTGTCCTGTTTTTGCTCCGTCGAACAGCAGAACTCCCAGTGTGTAATTCCACTTGTCGCTGTATTCATATTTAAGCTGGTACTTGAACATGTTTGACTTGGTAGAAACGTCGCGCAGCCAGAAAAAGCTGGGCTCCAGCTTGTTGTGGAAATAGGTGGTGTTGATCATAAATGATGCCTGGTAGTTGTCGTCCCTGAGGCCGTTCAGGCCCACGCCCGGATAGTCCCTGATCTTTCTGTGATAAAACTGGGGAGATATCATGAAGGCCGCCCGGGGATTCAGGAACCGCATCCATACCTTCCAGTCGAAGCCCACCATCCAGCGGAATTCATCATACTGCTCAAACCGGCCGTCATTGGTTACAAAGGTGTTATCAAACGCATAGAACGCCTCGACCCGAAGCACCGGCCCGATGCCGCCCAGGGCCTTGATGTAGAGCTGATCAAAATCCCTGGTCAGGGTAAATCCCACAAACCGCATCAGGGGATACTTGCCCTCCATGTGCGGGTGCAGAATAAACCGGCCGTCACCGGGGTACACTCCCATACGGGGGGCATCGGCCCCTGCGCGCAGCACGGGCACATTGTCCCGGCCGTAAAAGGCGTTCAGGGTGATCAAGGTATCGTGTATGACCGATTTTATTCTCAGTGCGTATTCAAATCCGTCATCGTCACAGGTCGAGCCGGGCCTGTCCAGGTGCTGGATATAGGAGCCCAGATATGCGAAGTCGTTGGGATAGGCACCGCCCAGGGGCACCTCGACATAGGGCGCCCAGATACCGGAATTCTGATTGCCGGGTACAATTGCCTCGTCGCCCCTAAAATCAAGATTCGGGTTAAAGACAAACTCGAGCCCCAGGTCCTGGAGCCAGCTTGAATCAAGGTCAAAGTAGTATTCGGCCCTGATCAGCCAGATGGGCAGTATGGTGGTCTCAAACTCAACGTCTGTCATACCGCGACGCTGATCGAGGGGATTTATCTGGTCCATGAGCCTGAACCCGTCGGTCTCCCCCCACACGACTATCTGCTTGCCGGCGCGGAAGTACCAGTTGCCCGGCGTCCAGGTCAGGTGAAACTCGTGCAGCAGGTCCCTACGGTGGCTGAAGATATACAAATCATCCCGTGAGCGGTCAAACTGCTTTTTGTCCCACTCGGAATTATCGCTCAGCATCGGGTAGGCCCAGTCGGCATTAATGCCTGCCGAAGCAAAAAACCTGAGCTGGGGATTGAAGTCCAGCTGCACTTCCAGAAGCAGCTGAAACAGGGCGGACTGGATTTCATCTTTCGTGTCGATCTCATTGCCCCCCACGCCGTAGGTCACACCCTGGTTGATGTAGCCCATGAGCTTTCCGTTGGTCCCGCCCAGCGAGAAGTTTACTGCCATGCCCGGCTGAGCAGCAAAGAGCAGCAGCGCAACGATTGCAAAACCGCACAAAGCGGCCCGCATGGTTCCGGAAGCCCCCTTAGAAAGACATACTTTTTTTATCATTGTGGTTTCTCCTTGTATTGTTTCAATTTTTCCCCCTTTTTTTAGTACCGGTATGGATTTCCTATCACCTCCCCCCCCATGGTATCCTGTGATCCGTATAACGTTTAATTATTTATGCTGTGGTGGTTGTTCCTTCACCAGCACGTTTCATCATGAACGTCGGCTTTATCACCCAGATCAGCAGCGGATGCAGGGTGAAGGCAGCTATCATGTTGGTAAACAGCAGCATGGAAAGAAAAAAGCCCATCTGGGCCTGGAATTTAAGCCCCGAAATAAAATACCAGGTAATGATGGGCAGTATGAGCGTACAGCCCGTAAACACGATCCCTTTGCCGGCCGTGCGCACTGCCGTCATAATCATGTCATCCCACCTGGAGTGCCGGGGAAACTCCTCGATGCAGCGGCTGTACAGGTAAATGGCAAAATCAACCCCCACCCCCACTCCCACGGCAGAGCAGGGAAGGGTGTTCACCGACAGGCCGATATCCGTGAGCGCCATATAGCTGAAAGCTATGAGGTTTGAAAGGATGAGCGGCACGGTGAGCATCAGGCCCGCGACCAGGGAACGGAAGGACAGGGAACACATGATGAAGATGGCAACCAGCACCAGGGTATCCATTATCGCATGGGAGCGCTTCATCTCTTCATTGAGCGCGATTTCCATACCGATCCTTCCCCCGGCCAGCTTAAATTCCCCCCGTTCTGTTGTAATGGGATTCTTCTGAAAAAATTCATAGGCCGCCTCCCTTATGCGCAGCATGTTTTCCGAGGTATGGTCGGCAAAAAAGAGCGTGATCTGACACCGCTGCAAATCGCCGTCAATAAAACGAACCAGCAGGTTGGAGCCCATGGTATTGCGCAGATATCCCAGAACCCCTCCCAGCAGCTCCTCGTCACGGGGAAGCTGATACCATATCTGGTCGCCGTCGTGAAGCGTCAGGTTGAGCATCTTGCCCATGTCGATAATGGAGCTGGACGATTTATAGATATCCGGCAGTCTCGTTGCCATGTGCTGGGAAAAATTTTCAAAGGTCTTTAAAACGACGGGATCATACACCGACTCTTTCTCTCCCTCGTAATACAGGACAAGATTGTCCGAGGACGCTCTAAACTTTTTGTTGATCAGTGCCTGGTCGCGGTTATAGGTATGGCCGGGCCAGAGAATCGGGGAGCCGGGGGTTGGATCGCCGACCTTGAGCAGCGTCGTCTGCCACATACCGACAACAACAATTATTACGGCAAGTATACCGATCACATATTTCCCTGAACCGATGGAAAAGCCCGCAACCGTCATGTTCGCCCTGGCCAGCCGGCCCTGCCCTTGCCCGTTGGCAACAAACAGCTTGTCTTTTTTCATGGGCAGGCAGCTGCATATGATGGGAACCAGCACGCCCTCAAGCACGATGGTAACCATCCAGAAGCTCATCATAATTGCCAGCTGCTGCATCAGTACAATCTGTGCCAGGGCGAGGACAAGAAACCCTGCAGCATCCGTTGCAACAGCGGCCGCATTGGGCATCATCATTGCCCGCATGGTGCAGCGCGCGGCCTCCTGTTTGTCCCCGGACGATTGAAACTCCTCAATATAGCGGTGGGTTATCTGCACGGCGTTGCTCAGCATCCGGGCACCCACCAGAAATGCAAGCACAAAAAGAAGGGGGCTGAAATTTATTCCCATCCAGCCGATAAACCCGAGCCCGATACCCGTGCATATCACCGATACGGCTATGGGGGCGATAATGCCCACCACGTTGCGAAACACCAGCAGCAGAATACATATCATAAGTGCGACGCTTATGCCGAACACCCACATAATCTGTGGCTTATAGCTGTAAATCCAGCCCATGAGCATGGGGAACCCGACAATGTGAATCGATGTGTTGTCATCAGTGTAGCGCTGCACAACGGAGCGAAGCTGTGCAAACATCCGCTCATAGGATATATTTTCCTTCATTTCGGTCAGGATAAGGGCCGCGGTGCCGTCACTTGAGACCAGGGTCCCGTTATATGAAGGGTTGGAAAAAATATTTTTCTTGAGCAGCGCCATCTCCTCATCATTCTGCGGAATATCGGGAAACATGAGCGCATCGATGACAATTTCACCCATTGCCAGGGTCTTTACCACCTTTGTTGCATTGCTTGCTATTGAAACGGTCAGAATACGGTAGACCTCATCCCACAGCTCAATCTCTCCGGTTATGTCCTTGATTTTCCCAAGTGTCGTCCGGTTGAAAATATCTCCCTTGTTCACATTTACGGCAATCACAACGCCGGAACCGCCGCTGCCGAATATCTGTGAAAAGTGAATGTGCAGCTTAAGATACGGATGATCCTGGGGAAACAGATGTGCCAGGATCACTTCGGTCCGTATCCGGGTGGCGCCGTAGGAAAAAGCGCAGACACAGATAAGAAACACGGTAAGAACCGATACTTTTCTGCGAACAACAAATGAGATGAAGTTTTTCATCCTAAATTTTTCACGTGCCATCAGGTCTTTTTCTCCCTAGGTGTCCTGCGGTGATCAATTTCCGCCCAATTTCCATGAAGCGATCTCTTTTCCCGTCAGATAGATCCATCCCTCTTTGCCGGCGGCGGCAAATCCTGCCCGCCCCCGTGCCGTAATGTCATAAAGCCAGCCATAGGTAATGGCCGGATCTGCGGTTGCCCTGCTGAAGGAGGCCCCGCCGTCCCTGCTGTACAGCAGCAGTGCATTTCCGCTTATAAGCACCGTGTCGGTGTCCGTGGCGCAAATGCCGAAAAGATGTGTTTTCGGGACACCTTCTGTTATCCTCTGCCAGGTTTTTCCGCCGTCGTCGGTACGGGAGACAAACCCGTCAATGCCCACAACCCAGGCGCGCTTCGGGCTGACGGCGGCAACGTCAAACAGAAAGTTTTCACCGATAAGCTCGCCGGTTTCCTCTGAAATATCAAAATAGCCGGCCTGGTGCTCCCAGGTCTTCCCACCATCATGGGTGTGATAAATATACCCGTACTCGCCCACGGCCCATCCATGTGTGTCATCACAGAAGGATATGCTTCTCAAAACAAAATCCTCGTCACTGAACTGGACGCTCCAGGTCTTTCCGCCGTCCACGGTGTTCAAAATGGTTGTGCGCTCGGTTACGATCCACCCCGTGCGGGCATCGGCAAAATGCACCCCCATAAGAAATGAGGTGAGGGGCTTTGTCTTTTTTTTATCAGACCATCCCGTGTCGCCCCAGCGCCGTGCCGTCTGAACGTTCACATCCGGAGGCACCTGCCTGTTCCAGGTGGCTCCGCCGTCATCGGTGTGCAGGATGGTCCCTTCGTCACCGACTGCCCAGCCGTGCACAGTATCAACAAAAAAAATCGAAGAAAGTGTATAATCGGTACCGCTTTCCTGGGCCGTCCATGTCCTGCCGCCGTCGGAGGTGCGAAGCACCGTTCCCCAGCGCCCGCAGCTCCACCCGTCTTTCTCATTGGCAAACGAGATATCAAACAGGTCATTGACCGTGCCGACCCCTGCATGCACAACCCCTGAAACACACAGCAGCATCAACAGGAGCGCTGCTCCTGTCGCCCACCGGAACTTACCACACCTACAACAGCCCATGCATATCTCCCTTTCCAGCTGCATTGATTCACCTGCCGGCGCGCACGCCGGGTACGGTATCTGGTTTTATACCGAAAAAACCGCCACCGTGCACGACTTGGTATCACCGGCCTTGTCCCCGCCCATGCACTGGGCAAGGCCCACCTTTGCGTTGTCGACCTGCCGCGCCCCCGCCTCGGAGCGCAGCTGGGTGACGATCTCGCATGCCTGAGCGATGCCCGTAGCACCCACCGGATGTCCTCTGCTCAGCAAACCGCCCGAAACGTTTACCGGGCACCGCCCCCCCAGCTCCGTGGCGCCCTCGGCAACCAGCCTGCCCCCCTCACCCGTGTTGCACAATCCCAGGGCTTCGTAGTGCAGTATCTCGGAAATGCTGAATGCGTCATGCACCTCAACGACATCAAGGTCTTCGGGCCCGATGCCGGCACGTTCATAGGCACGCCTGCACGTGCGATAATCGGTTTCCCAGGACGTAAGGTCCTGGGGGTTCTCATAGCTGCCCGATGTCAGCAGCGCAGTATGTATAGTAACCGCCCGTGCGGGATGAGGCGTCCCTCGTGGTGAGCACACCACAACGGCAGCCGCACCGTCTGCAATGGGACAGCACTGCAGGCGGGTCAGGGGATCAACGATCATGGGTGCTGAAAGCACCTCATCAACAGTGACCGGATCACGAAACTGTGCACACGGATTATTCTGCGCGTGCCTGCGATTTTTCACCGATACCCGGGCCAGCTGCTCAGCCGTTGTACCGAATTCGTTCATATGGCGCACCGCCCGAAGGGCAAAGCTTGCCGGTGCCACCAGGCCGAGCTGGGTGTCAAGCTCGTTCATCCCCGAATTGATAAGACCGAACTCGGGAACATACATCTTCTCCGCCCCAACGGCAAGGACCGCATCTGCCTGTCCGGCGGCAACCGCGTTGTAGGCGAGGTACAGTGCCGTTGATCCCGACGTGCAGGCATTTTCAACGTTCACCACCGGGACCCGGTTAATACCCACGTCCCAGGAAACGTTCTGCCCCACGGTAAAATCGCCGAACAGGCGGCCTGCAAGGGCGTTGGCAAAAAAACAGGCATCGATCCGTGAAGGCGCTATGCCGGCATCTTTGAGTGCCTGACGGGCGGCTTCTGCTGCCATGTCAATGAGGGAGCGCCCGGGATGCCTTCCGAAAGCCGTCATGCCGATACCTGCAATCACCGCAGAACCCATACTACAATCCCTCCCCTGTATGTTCGTCCGCACACGGCGTGAAGAACGGTCTCAGGCACGGCTCACCCTGGGCATTCTGTCCCAGCGGCTCCACAGCAAGACGTACCGTCTGCCCCACACGGAGCCGGTCCACAGCCCCGGGATCAAGCATACAGAAAACACGCAGGGGTTTTTCCGTAAGGTCGATATAGCCAACACTGTACGGTGTGGGCAGCCCGAAGGGGGCTTTGGTGCGAATAACGGTAAAACTGTAAATGGTGCCCCGGCTGCCCAGTGACACCTCTTGAACCGGTCCGAGACAGCTCCGGCAGTACGGTGGCCGGGGAAAGTAATACTCGTTGCAGGCAGGGCACCACCCGCCCAGCAGCCACGGGGGCCGCCTGTCATAGGGCGGCAAAGAAAAAACACCGCGGGCTACCGGCTGGATTTCGCCTGTTGTTTTACTCATCACGTCGTTCCTAGTATAATTGGTCTGCGGAGAAACAAAAACAATGTGTACACTGCGTCAGCATCTGCCTGACTGCAGCAGAAAACGAAGAGATACTTCTTTTCTTAAACGCTTCAGGGCTTTAACAGCACCTTGACACACGCATCTTTGCGGTGCTCAAACAGCTCATAGGCAGCTTGAGCCTCATCAAGCGCAAAGGTATGTGTCACAAAGGGTGCCAGGTCGACTCTTTTCTCCTCTATCAGGCCCATCAGTTCACGCATCCGGCCCAGGTTCCCCAGCCCCATACTGATCCGGAGGCCGTAGGGCACCAGCTCATTGAGCGGCACTGTCATGGGTTGTGGGAAGATGCCCACCACCGACACCGCACCGCCGCGCCGCACCGACCTGAGGGCGGCCATCATCGTGTCCTGTGTTCCCGCCGCCTCGACGGCAACGTCGACACCATCACCCGCGGTCATGCTGCGAAGCCGTTCCACAACGTTCGTCTCCCGGGCGTCGATGGCCGTTGCACCGTAGTGCTCTGCCAGTGCCAGACGGTTGTCAAGCACATCTATCCCGAACACCCGCCGGGGGCCGAACTGCCAGGCTGCCACCAGGGCTGCCAGCCCAATGGGCCCGCAGCCGAAAACCGCGACACTGTCACCGGTCTGTATCTGTGCCTCGCGTGCCGCATGGAATCCGGTGCTGAAAACATCACCGACGAAAACCGCCTGTTCATCAGGTACGCTGTCGGGAATGGGGACAAGGCAGCATTCTGCATAGGGAACGCGCACAAGGGCCGTCTGGACCCCGGCAAGTCCCTTGCCGAACAGTTCTCCCCCCCCCCAGACGCCGCCGTTGACACAGTACTGCACCTGTCCCCGCCTGCAGAACCGGCACGTTCCGCACCAGACTGCCGCAGGTGCTGCAACCCGGTCTCCCGGTTGAAACAGGGTCACATCGGGGCCCGCCTTCTCAACTATCCCGACAAACTCGTGCCCCATGATAGTACCGGGGGGTACGCCGGGCATCAGCCCGTGCACTATATGGATATCAGAGCCGCAAATAGCGGCCGTGGTTACCCTGACGATAACGTCGCTGCGCTCTTGTACCTGTGGCTCCGGAACCTCTTCCAGAGCAATCCGGCTGCCTGTTTGTAAAACAACTGCTTTCAATGGATTCCCCCCCCTCGTGTGTGTTTTTCGCGGACCGCCGCCCATTCAGCGTCTCAGCCGGTATCCGGCCGCTTCACGGTCCCAGGTATCGGCCGTAACGCCCTCATCGCGCAGCTGAAATTTCTGTATCCGCTGGGTCTGGGTTTTCGGCAGATCCTGCATGATCCGCACATACCGCGGAATCATAAAATAGGCCATGCGCTCTTCACAAAAGCCGATAAGCTCTTCAGGGCCCACAGTGCTGTCCTTCTTGAGGGCAAGGCAGACCATAACCTCGTCCTCGCCAAGCTCCGACTTTACGGCAACGGCTGCCGACTCAAGGACCGACGTATGTGAATTGATGACCTTCTCAACCTCGTAGGACGAGATATTCTCACCCCGCCGTCGAATGGCATCTTTCTTGCGGTCCACAAAACAAAAATAGCCGTCTTCATCATAGTAAAGGTAGTCTCCGGTATGAAACCACATGTCCCGGCAGGCTTCCAGGGTCTTCTCCGGCATATTGTAGTACTCAAGCAGCATGCAGTAGGGTTTATTGGTGCGGATAAGGACCTCGCCCGGAACGTTCGGCCCCACTTCACGGCCGTCATCATCAACCACCTTTACCATGTAGTCGGGCAGCGGTTTGCCGCAGGTACAGGGCTTGCGCTCGTGTATTGAATTCATCAGCGGTATGCCGATCTCGCTCATTCCGTACCCCTCGACCAGGGTGACGCCAAAGCGCTTTTCAAAGGCATCAAACAGGTCCATGGGGGCCCCCCCTCCCAGCATTATTCTCAGGGGGTTGTCGGCATCATCGGGCTTCGGTTCCGCCTTGTACAAAATGGGTAAAATACCGCCGATATAATTGAACTCTGTGCAGCCATAGCGCCTGATATCGTCCCAGAACCTGCTTGCGGAAAACCGCTCGGCCAGCACCATCCGGGCGCCGCTCATGAGGGCCGGCATTGTTGAGAGCAGCTGGGCATTTCCGTGAAAGAGCGGAAGCGCGTTGTAAAGGCAGTCGGTTTCGCTATAGCCGGCGGCATCGCTGCACAGCTCACCCATGTACAGGGCATAGTTCTGGGGCATCAGGGAGCCTTTTGACGGACCGGTTGTGCCCGATGTGAACATAATGATAAAGGGATCGGACCACAAAACATCCGCTTCGGTGAAGGTACCGCTGTTATTCATCACTGCGGCGTAATCATGTACGGGCTTGTCCGCACACGGGGGCGTATCCCCCGGTTCGCTGAGCACCATGATGCTCTCGACCGTGGATACGTCCTTGAGTACCGGTCCGACACGGTCAAGGAAGTTCGATTCAAGCACCACGAGCTTGCAGTCTGCCTTATCGATCATGTAGGTAAGGATGTCGCCCCTGTGGGCGGTGTTGATGGGAACCTCAACCGCACCGAGCTTGCTCAGGCCGAACCACAGAAACAGGAATTCGGGTCTGTTTTTCATCACAATAGCAACCTTATCACCCTTGCCGATACCCAGCTCCTGCATGCCAGCGGCTACCCTGTCCGATTCACGATCAAGGTCCTCGTAGGAAAAGACCTGGTCTTTGTAGCGAAAAAATTCACGGCTTCCGCATGCGGCAACCTTTGCCCTGAGCATTCGGTGTATGGTCCGTTCCCGTACAATATCGTCAGCCGCCATAAAAGCTCCTTACTGATAAAAATGTGTGGGTCTTCGGCTTACTCGGCGCCTTTGGGTTCCGCCCCTGCATCGGGGTAGGTCCCGTAATAGGCAATCACCCTGTCAGGGGGCCGCCGGCACATCCACTGCTTCTCAAACTCCTGAAAGGGCACGCCGCGCTTTTTTCTCAGGTCACGTGCGTCACCTCTGAGCTTTGCCGTCTCGTCTTTGTCAAGGCGAAGGGTGCTCTCATCATAGGCAACGCCGTAAATGTGTCGGGCTGCCCAGTGGGTTATCATGTTGTTGCGCAGATCTTCGATAACAGCCCCAGGGTCCCGTTCAAGTGCATCACCGTATCCTGCTCCGCCGCCCACAGGAACATAAAAGGTATCACCGTTCATGAAGGGTTCAACGCTCATGGTTATATGGCTGAATGAACGGGTCCCCTCCTCGGGATTATCCCCCTCATACATCTGGTCCATGGTTCTCTGAACGGAGGTCTCCGCTCTGGTGAGCAGCGACTTCATATTGCTTCCCCGCACTGCCTGTATAAACACGGGCGGCACCGCGTATCCCCCGAAAATTCCCAGCGTTGCGGGAAACTTTGAGCCGTAGCCGAAGCAGCCCATCCCCACACCCGGCACGTGGTGGATCATCAGGCCGAATCCCACCCCTGCGCCGCCGCGCTGCTTGCCGTGGCCATAGGAATTTTTGAAATAATTGCGAAAAAGGTATAAAAACGGCCGATCGGACTCGGTGGTCTCCACATCCGAACAGTCGCTCATGGTCGCAAAGAAGGAGCCGGCCCCGTCAACACCGTCCATATCAGGCCTTCCTCCCGCACCGGTTGCATTGATTTCAGGAGTAATGTCTGCAATGGGTTCACCCCACTGGTTCATCCCGCCGTAAATCGGTACGCCGAATCCCTGAAACCATGCTGCTACCGCGCGCAGAGGATCCAGGTGGTAGGACAACCGGGCGCCGCACAGAAACATGCCGTGGGCAAAACAGGTCTGGGTGAACGGAGAGAGGGAGGTCGGCGCATCGCCCCGGGCATTGACCAGCGAGTCCTCCGGAAATGTCCATTCAAGGGTCTCCAGAAGTCCGTTATTGGCGGGGAGGTCATGGAAAAACCACCCGCAGAAATAGACCATGGAAAGGCCGATGATACCCTGGAAAAACGTGTTCAGCGGCTTATCGCTGAGCAGCGGTGTCGTTCCCGTAAAGTCCAGCGTTATGGTGTCGTCCTTCTTAATAAGGCTTATGTTGATCCTGGTAAGGCAATCCTCCGGCCCCACCGTGTCCATAAACCGGGGCTGTCGGAAAACGCCGTCATGCAGGCGTTTGACTTTCTTCTTCGCGGCGTCCGCCGTAACGCTCAGAATACGCCGCAGCGATCCGATAAAAAAATCAGGGCCCTTCTGCTCGATGAGTTCTATGATGCGCCGTTCTGCGATACGTGCCGCTGCCAAACGCGCTTTGATGTCCAGAATCATGGTCCGGGGATCGCGGTTCATGGCGGCAAACATGTTCAGCAGGTCTTCTTTCAGGCAGTAGTTCTCGCCGATCTTGATGGGGGGGACCAGCACACCCTCATCATATTTTGACCGAGCATTGGAGCTGAGCCCCCCGGGATCGGTTCCGCCGCTTTCACCGGTGTGCACAACGGCCCCGGTAAAACAGACCAGCCTTCCCTTGTAAAAAACCGGCACGCACAATCCCATATCCGCCCCGTGGACGCCGCCGTAAAAGGGGTCATTAAAAAAGAACGAATCCCCCTCCTTGACGCCCACAGACGGTTCATTGACCCAGTGCTTGACGATATATTTCACCGGAAGCTGGCCCAGCACCGCGTGAAACCATATGCCCGTGGCCACAACTGCAAGGTCGCCGACGGCAGTATAGATGCCGAATGCAACATCTCCCCAGCGCATACCTGCCGAAGCGCCCAGCTTCATGGTAGTGTCCTTGCCCTCCTGGGCAATCATGTTCATTTTGTGGGAAAAGATCTCGAAATCAACATCATCGATGCTGTCCTGTGCAGCGCGTTCTTCCGGTGTCATCGGCTCAGGTTTGAGCCGCTGGACAACCTCGCTGTCCCTTCCATATGCCAGCCCGTTCATACACTGTCTCCTGTGTTTATGCGTCAATCAGTTCAAGCACGCCGTTGCGGTATTGATCAAGGCTGAACCGCCAGCCGGGATCAACAACAAAGGTTGTGTCCTGTGCCTCGACAATAGCCGGACCGGTGACGGCATTGCCCGGATTGAGTTCTTCAAAAATAAAAACCGGTGCGTCCGCCAGCCCCCCCAAGCTGCTCCAGTATGCTTTGCGCGATTTGCTGCATGCGCCTGACAAGGGGGCTGTGCCCTGCAGCGGCAACGGCTCGACCACCCGTTCGGGCATTTCGACAAAGGCGGTGAGATAAAAGCATTCCACGTTTATCCCCCCCTGGGGAAATGTTGCCTCTGGAGAATACACGGCAGCATACTGGGCGGCAAAGGAATCACAAATATCTTTATAATCCCCAGGTGTGGCGACATTCAGGCAGGGTGAGATGATTTTGGTCAAATTGTACTGCATGCCGTAGCGCATATCAAGCTCAAGCCTGAAACAGATCTGGTCCTCACGGAACCCTTCCAGGCGCAGGTCGCGCACCGCAAGATCTTTAAGCTCGTTCACAACGCTGTTGAATGACGCTGTGTCGTCGGTATAGGACTGGGTCGCCCACTGATAGATCTTTATGGTTCTTGAGCGCTCCCACACCTGCTGCACATTAACCGTCGACGCCCCGTACGCGCCGAAAACCGGCGAGGTTGACGGCACAATTATCCGCCCCACCCCCAGATACGGGGCAATAGTGCAGGCGTGTGTTGCCCCTGCTCCGCCGCAGGCGAACAGAACCATGGTTCTCGGATCGTGCCCCTTGAGCACTACCTCCTTGAAGACCTCCTGCCCCATGTATGCGTCGACAATGCGACGGATGCGCGATGCTGCCTCCAGAATATCTATGTTGAGCGGAGCGGCAATGATGTCCTCAATTGCCTGCGCGCTCAGATCGGGGTCAAGCAGCATCTTCCCCCCGAGATAGTTTTCCGGGTTAAGATATCCCAGCACCATATCGGCATCGGTAACGGTGGGCTCCGTACCTCCCTGATCATAGCATGCGGGGCCGGGCATGGAGCCGGCTGAACGGGGCCCGACTTCAAGCGCGTTGTCCATCAGCCTGTTCAGCCGGGCTATGGACCCGCCTCCCGCTCCGATTGATTTGATTTCAATGGCGGGTATGTTTGTTCGCCAGCGGTCTATTACCGGTATAAAGTCATATGTCCTGAGGCGGCCGCCGGTGATAACACCGATATCATATGACGTGCCGCCCATATCGGTAAAAATAATATTTTCATTTCCGTACCGCCTGCCTGTGCACAGGGCGCCGTGAAGCCCTGCCACCGGTCCTGCATTATGGGTAAAGACGGCTTTGGTGCGCGACACTTTCTTCATTCCGCCGGTGTTATGCACCAGAATCAGGGGCCGCTTGTAACCCCCGTCCCTGAGCTCATTCACGAGCTTGTTGAGCTCTTCCGCCATGAGGCCGTGGATGTAGGCGTTGACGATGGCGGTAACAAAACGGGTATACTCACCGCACTTGGCGGAGACCTCGCTTGAAAGCGTGATGGACATGGATCCGAGATAATCCTCGGGGTACTCCTGCTCGATGATTTCCTTGATCATCTGCTCGTGCTGCGGATTGACAAAAGACCACAGAAGGCAGATTACAAAACCCATTGCACCGCGGTCGACCAGGGCCTGCAGCTTTTCCAGCACCTCCCGGCGAGACAGCGGAGCGACAACATTGCCGCTGGAATCGATGCGCTCCCGAACCCCGACAACCATGTCCCTGGGCACGAGGGGGGCAGGTTTCTGAATGCGGGCCAGGTCCTTGTTCTCCTGGGTGTGGAGCCCGTCCGCCCAGCTGCGCGCACGCCCCAGGTATATGGTATCTTCAAAGCCGGCGGTGGTAATAAGTCCAAGCTTGGGCCCGGTTCGCTCGATCAGGGAGTTTGTTCCCAGCGTTGTACAGTACCGCACTTCATCGGTCCGGGTAAGAAAGGAGCTGTAATCACATCCGTGCAGCCGCGCGAGATCCTGGATTCCCTTTTTAAACCCCACCGACAGGTCATAATGGGTGGTGGGAACTTTGGTTATACACCCCCGGTCGCCCTCCTGGGTGGCAAAAAAATCAGTAAACGTGCCGCCGATATCAATATTGATTCTGAATCCCATTACCAGTCTCCTGAACAATCCCTGCTCATAAACGTACTTCTTGTATGTCTCTGACTATGCGGTGCAGTGCTTCCATTTCAATATCACGGGTCACCGGTCCGTGGCTTGTTAAAAAGAAACGGCACCCCCCATGTGACCGAAACAGCTCACAGCCCCTGCTGATAATTGCCCGGGCCCTGTCAATATCATCAAGGGGCAGACCGATACCCACTCCATGGGCTTTTTTGGCCACGTCAAACAGCTCTTCAAGGTCCGGCAAGGTATTGTTGCTGCCGGGGCCGAAAATATAGATGTCCACACCCAGTTTCAAAAAGCGCTCATAATCGCCGGCGCTGTATCCCTGTACATACACTGCTACGGGAATGGCATAATAATCGGCGATGTTTCTGAGGGTGTTGTATATGCGCCTGTGTCCGAGGGTAATGCCTGCTTCACCCAGCGGGTCATCCTCTATAAGAATCAGCATGTCCGGCCGCAGCCGGCAGAAGGCCTCTGTAATGGTCACCAGGTGCTGTTTTATCTCCTTGATGCGCTCGACGCCCCGCTCGGGGCCGAAAAGCTGGCCTGCCAGTTTTACCGGCCCTGCCATCGCGGCAACACAGGCGCGCTCATTGCGGCATACCTGAAATACGCGCCTGGCGGCCTCAAGAGCGCAGGACAGCCTTCCCTGTGTTTCCGGCGCCGCGCAAAGCTCGGAAGGCGGTTCCCGCATCTCAGGCCGGTCATGCTCCCAGGCAACGCTGCAGCCGCACCCCTCGGCGAGCAGCGTGTCGTCGAATCCCGCAACAACAGCGTCACAGTCAAACAGCTCTGTTGTTTTTTGCAGGCTTCCGGCCCACAGGGATGCATCGGTGGTAAGATGCTCAAGGGATACCCCTCCCACACGGGCAAGCATGCCGCGCATCAGGGGAACAAATGCGGGACGCTGTTGCGGCTCTCCCTGTAAAAAACCGGTAAGATAGTGCCTGCCGGTATCCATGCTATGCTCCGTACTTCTTTTTAAGGGCATCTATGTCCAGTTCAATATCATGGGTCATGGGATGGCCGGGAGGGAGGTATTCATTTTCAATCATAACCCCGCATTCCGGACAGTAGAACTCTATGAGCCTGCAAAAATCAGGATCAGGACAAAAGCTGTACGCTTCATTTTCTACCAGGGGTTGATGAACCTCCTCCAGGGGCCGCTCGGCAACCAGACAGCCTTTTTTGTAATTTTCCCGGGCCGAGATCAGTGCGCGGCCGCACCGCTGGCAGCACCACATCTCACGCGCCAGGTCCACCTCCAGACACTCGGTAATTCGTACCTTCATTGGTCTGTGATATCCTCCAGTACAATATTATTGTAATGATCAACCGCCATCTCCCACCCTTCAGGAACAAACATGGTCGTGTGCTCTGACTCAACGATCAAGGGTCCTGAAATCTGATGGCCGCTTGCAAGAAGCTGCCGATCATATACGCGCACCTCATGTGTAGCGCTTTCTGAACCGGTAAAAACCCGTCGCTTGTCCTTCACTGCGGACTGCACGTCCCGGGAGCAGGGAGGATATTCCGGAATGCTGTAATGTGGGACAGCCGCCTGGGCTTTCAAACTCACGGTGGTCAGCTGCAAACCATCCCCCTCTCCTTCCGGTATGCCGAGAAGCTCAGCAGCGCGCTTTTGTATGTGTGTTATGCCCTCACCATCGTGAAAAAACCGCGTGTCGGCACTGATGGTCACCTCATGTGCGTCATGCGGGGAGCGTATAAAAAGTTCAAGAGACATGGTCACCTGGTCGTCTGCAAAGCCTTCTCCCCGCATATCCCGCACCGCCTCCTGCTGCATGGACTCCAGGGCCCCTGCAAGAATCTGCATATCACCCTGCTCTGCAAGCCCGCAATCAATGCGGCGGTTGTAGAGATGCCCCACGTCCATACCTGATGCGGCAAAAGCAGAAAAAACAGCGGAGAAGGGCGTTATAATAATCTTCCTGATACCCGCTGCCCGGGCTATGCTGCAGCAGTGGACCGGTCCTGCACCCCCGTATACAACCATTACAGGATTCTCACTGCTCGGCCATACGTGTTCCCTGAGTCTTTTTATCTCCTGCCCCATGGCAGAATCCACGGTGCGTTTTATTTCCAGGGCCGCCTTCTCCGGCGCTATTCCCAGCGGATCGGCAATTTTTTGCTGGAGAACGGTGCGCGCCTTGGTTGCGTTCAGCTTCATACCGCCGCCGAGGAAATAGTCGGGATCAAGTATGCCCAGTGTAAGGTCGGCATCGGTCACCGTCGGCTCGCCCCCCCCCAGGTCAAAACATACCGGACCGGGCAGCGCTCCTGCCGACTGCGGCCCGACCTGCAGCCTCCCCTCACGTACCGAGGCAATTGATCCGCCGCCGGCACCGATAGCGCGTATAGACAGCATGGGCACATTAACGTCGAAGCCCTCCACGTCCGGGCTGAGGGAAAGCTCTGCCTGAGCGTTGTGTACAAAGCCTATGTCAAAAGACGTACCCCCCATATCGGCTGAAATCAGGTTCTGTATGCCATAAAGCCGGCCCACCAGCCGGGCGCCCAGCAGCCCCGCTGCCGGACCCGAATTGTAGGTATTGATTGCCCGGGTCTTGGCAACCCGTGCAACGGCACCGTTGTTGTGAACAATCAACAGGCTTTTCCGGTAAAGGCGCCTGCGCAGGTCTTCTCCCGCCTTGTATAAAAGGCGAACCAGCTTTTCGTGAATATAGGCATTCAGGACGGCGGCGTTCATTCGCTGCCGTGTGCCGGAGCGTGAGGAGATGTCAGAGGAAAGAAAAACCGGAACCGACCCCAGGAAATCCCGGGGGTATTCCCGTTTTATCATCATGCGTACCAGGCGTTCGTTCTCAGGATTATATTCCGAGTTGGTAAAAGCAACAACCAGGCAGCGCGCTCCCCTGTCTATGAGCTCCTGTGCCGCAGCAAGGGACGCCTGTTCGTCGGGAAGCGTGGTTACCGTGCCAGAACCGGAAACAGCCTCATCAATGGTCATGACCATGTCGGGCGCTACCAGCGGCGCCGCGGCGCAGCTGTCGCCCGACGGTGCCAGCGCTTCACACCCTGCTGTAACCAGAAGCCCTATTTTGCTTCCTTCCCGCTGGATGATGGTGTTGGTACCGATGGTGTTTGAAAAACGTATGATGTCGGCTTCGTATAAGAAGTCTTCAACAGGCACCCCGAATTGATCGGCGCCTGCCTTAATGCACTCGAGAAAGCAGGCCGTCAGGTCATGGGGCGTGGTAGGGACCTTAACGGTGGCCACGCGGTCGCCGCAAACAAAAAATCCGTCGGTGAAGGTGCCTCCAGTATCAATTGCCAGGGTGTATCCGATGATCAATCCCTCCTCTGTGGTCTTTTTACTGTGCGTGCTGCGACCTGCAAACCAGGCCGCGGCATCCGGTATAATAAGAGACGGCAATAATGAAATAACGCCCTTGCTAAGTTGTGGTAGTATGCTAACTAAATAAAAATTTTTTTTATAGTATGTTTTTGAAACATTTGCAAGGTTTATTGCATAGTAAAGACGACCATGCAGATGGCCTATGTACAAAAAGCACAAAACAATAGCCAAGAATATAGTACTATAACCAATCTGCGTCCTAAATATAATTCTTATGCATACCTAAAAAATTGTCGTCAAACAGAGGGATTATCGCCTGCAAGCATGAAACAAACCGCCATACCGTCAGCTTCGGGCAAAAAAAGACCGCGCCGGCCTTTACGTCGTTCTGCAGAACGTTTCTTTGTGGCAGAAAAAAACCTGTTTCTCCGATAAAAAATGTTGCCCGGAGCGCACTTCAACGGGTATTATTGAAAACAGCCCACCAGCACCCGTAAAGCTTCATCCATACTAATGCGCTTAGGGGAAACATATAACCGCAAGGGAAATAGCATGAACATGTACCTGGACTGCGAAGCCGTTACCCGGCTGTTCGAGCGTGCACAGCAGGAAAACCGTTCATTTCTGTTTGAGCATGAAGTGTATGACCTTGTCAAGCTGGCCGGTTCAGAAACCCCTCCCGCGTGCCTGTTCATTGCCAAGGGGGCACGCATTGACAGTGAACAGCTTGCGTCGATTCCCGGGGACCAGGTGGTTGTCAAGGTTGTTTCACCCCATATTATGCACAAAAGTGATGTCGGCGGTGTCTGCATTGTGCCCAAGCGGACCGACCAGGTACTTTCCGTGATGCGAAGAATGCTCTACGAAGTTCCGGAAAACCGTGCCGCGCGTATTGAACGCCCCCCCCATCACGCTCCCCCGCGCTACCATACACTACAGGGAAAAGCACTGCTTGATGCCGTTGCCGGTGATATCAGCGGTGTCATAGTCTGCCAGTTCATGCCTCCCGACTCACGTGCTATCGGCAATGAGCTTATTGTCAGCCTTCGGCACACACGTGAGTTCGGTATGATCATCAGCGCCGGCCTGGGTGGAACAAACACGGAACTTTTTGCAGAACGGTTCAAAAAAGGCCAGGCGGTGGTGGCCGCATCAACACAGATGATAGACGGTGAGTCTTTTTTTCGCCTCTTCCAGACAACCATGTCCTACCAGATGCTTGCCGGTCTCACCCGGGGCCAGCGGCGCGTGGTGGCTGACGAACAGCTCATCGAGTGTTTTTCCGCCTTTATCGCTCTTGCCGAACACTTTTCGCCCCTGAATACCGATGGTGACTATGTTATCGAGGAACTTGAAATAAACCCCTTTTCATTCAACAACTACCTCATGGTTCCGCTGGACGGTTTATGTCGGTTTTCACGCGCCCATCACCACAGCGTTCCGCGCGACCCGGATAAAGTTGACAGACTGCTGCATCCCTCATCCATCGGACTCATCGGCGTATCGGCCAGGGAGATGAACTTTGGAAGGATCATACTCAACAATATTCTGTCAAACGGCTTTGACAAAAAACGATTGCGCATAATCCACCCCGCTGCCCGCCATATTGACGGCATTACCGCTGTTGCCGACCTTGCCGCGCTGAATGAAAAGCTTGACCTCCTTATACTCGCGGTAAAGGCCGACCATGTTCCCGGTCTCGTTGAGCAAATCATCGAACGAGACGCTGCGGAGAGCGTGATACTGATACCGGGAGGGCTTGGGGAAAAGGAAGGCGGCAGGCAGCAAGGAAAGGACATCCAGGGAAAAATACGTGCGGCCCATCTCCGGTCCGGCGGAGGACCGGTATTTCTGGGAAGCAACTGCCTGGGTGTGCTGTCCCATCCGGGCAGCTTCGACAGCATGTTTGTGCCTGAAGCAAAATTTTCCATTAATCGAGACAGCCACCCCCGTGACAGTGTCCTGATAAGCCAGAGCGGCGCATATATGATTACCCGCATGAGCAAGCTCTCATTCCTGGATCCTGCCTACGCCATCTCCCTGGGAAATCAGATCGACCTGGGTGCCGGGGACATCATGGCGTACTTCAGCACCAGGGACGACTGTAAAATAGTTGCCTGCTACATGGAGGGGTTCCAGGATCTCGACGGCCTTGCTTTCGCTAAGGCGGTTCGCACAGCAGTACAGGGGGGGAAAGAGGTGATTCTGTACAAAGCGGGCAGAACACCCGAGGGCAAGAGCGCTTCAGCAGGCCATACTGCCTCACTTGCCGGGGACTACATGGTATGCGAGTCATGCATACACCAGGCCGGCGCCATGGTTGCCGCTACCTTTACCGAGTTTGAAGACCTGTTTCGCCTTGCAAGCTCTCTGCACCACAAAACCGTATCCGGAAACCGTCTGGCCGCGGTGAGCAATGCCGGATACGAGGCGGTCGGCATAGCAGACAACCTGCTGGGCGTGGGGTATGAATTGGAGCTTGCCTCCTTCAGCCGGGAAACACGCACGGCCCTCAGCCGGCTGCTGAGCGCGGAGAAGCTCGACAGCCTTGTCGACGTGAAAAACCCCATGGATGTGACACCCATGGGTACCGATGCCGTATATGAATCGGTCATTGCGGCGATGTTTGACGACCCGGGCATCGATGCGGTGGTGGCCGCGGTGGTACCCATGACGCCCTTCATGCAGACCCTTCCCGGCGGAATCATTCCCGATGAGTCCCTTGAGGCGGAAGACGGCATCGTAAAGCGCCTGCACCGCCTGTGCGCACAGTCTGCAAAACCACTGGTGCTCGTTGTGGACAGCGGCCCGAAATATGATCCCCTTGCAGATGCATTCCAGCAGGGCGGCCTGCCGGTGTTCCGCTCGGCGGACCAGGCAGTGTGGATTTTGGGAAGATATATCGAGGGGAGAATCAAAGCCGCACGCATTAGGGAAAAGGGCACTGCCGTTTAGACACAACATGCAGGGGCTATCTTACTAACACAATGAAAGGAACAAAACCATGAAGCACGCACGCTCTATCAAGGAACTCACACGGGGAATCGTTATGGAGTGCTGTATTCCCTCACAGCAGTCGACAAAAACCCCGCTGCTTTTTGTTCACGGGAACTTCTGCGGATCATGGTGCTGGCGAAATCTGCTGATCTATTTCGCGCAGCGTGGTGTTTCCTGCTACGCGGTTAATTTCCGGGGGCACTGGCTGAGCGCGGGCCATGCCGCTCTGGGCACGGCGATTACCGAGCATTATGTGGAAGATGTAGAGCAGTGTTTGGCGGCAATCGGCACCGGGGTCATTCTGTTCGGCCACAGCATGGGCGGCATTGTCAGCCAGAAGGTCGCTGAAAACAACCCCGTCAAAAGCCTTATTCTTGTTGACAGCGCCCCGTGCAGGGAGATTACCGAAAACTGTTTTCAGCCGAAACCCGAGGTCGGTGATATCCTCAAAGACCTTTTCAAGCCCCTTTCCGACGGAACCGTGGTGATGGAGAGGAACAGGGACATGATTAAAAAAATACTGTTTGAAACGGGCAATGTTTCTGAAGAAACACTGGCCCAGGCCACGGCATATCTCGGCAGGGAATCGGCCCATGTGCTTAAAAACCATGCCTTCATATCAGTTGACCCGCAAAAAGTTACCTGCCCGGTGTATGTAATCGGCAGAACCGGCTATGGCAATCAAAAAAATCCAGACCTGTGGCATGCCCTGGCAGACTATTACCATGCCGCCGATCGGTACATCAGCGGGGATATCGGCCACTGCATGTATATGGAAAAAAACTGGCAGCACCATGCCGCACGTTTTGAAAAATGGTGTTTCGAATAAGCTGCATATTTTTTACATCAGAAACCATGTTCAGGGGAGGACTATACCATGAGCGTACAAAGGACGCTTGCCATCGTTAAACCCGATGCCGTTGCCGCGGGTCATATCGGTAACGTCATCGGTACCATAGAACAAAACGGGTTTACCATTATTGCCATGAAAATGCTCCATCTCACAACACAGCAGGCAGAAGGATTCTACGGCGTTCACCGGGGCAAGCCCTTCTTTTCAAACCTGGTTGCTTTCATGACGGAAGGCCCCGTTGTGGTTATGCTGCTCGAGCGTGAAAACGCCATTGAGCAGTGGCGCACGGTTATGGGAGCAACCGACCCCGCAAAAGCGGATGAAGGCACTATTCGAAGGCGGCTGGGGACCGGCATAGAGCGTAACGTTGTTCACGGGTCCGACGCAGAGGACACAGCTTGCTTTGAAACAGGGTATTTTTTTAACGCAATGGAAGCGGTTGCATACGGCAGCGATTAATACGCTATCGGCCGGCCAAACACATTACTGCAAACAATGAATCCACAGCCTGTGTGGAAAAAACTGTTGAAAAGCTTGTGGAAAACAATGGACACCCTCAATAAAAACGGGGTTTTAGCAAAGTGCTCAAAAATTGAGCAATTAAAAAAGATAAGATAAACTAGGCTGTTAGCATAGTTTGACAATCAAACTATTAATACTGCACAAGCAATTTCAAAATTAATAAGTTTTTTAAACGGGTTAAACACATGTTGCGGTATGTATCAAAGGCCTGAATATGATCTTATTGCCGTTATCAGGGGATATAATAAAAAATGTGTGAAGTAAAAGGTATCGCCAAGCTGTGCGATTCGATATGCCCGGTCTGCGTTGCCTGCAGAAAGAGAGCAACGTGGCTCAGGCCTTTGGTTAAGCTAATGTATTATTGCGTCTGCGGTAAGCCTGCCATGGTCCTTCACATCCCAACGCCATGCACCGCACGGGAAAAGCAAACCGGGAAAAAGCCTTGGGAGTGAAGCACTGCCGGTTTATCAGACAGATTATGAGCAAGAAATCCAAAAAGCCTACCAACACAATAAGCCTTACGTATACACCCACGTCCACCGTGAAAATACGGCTAACGTGCAAAAAACAGGAGAACAGTATGGCATTACAAAGGCATGCGGCACAAACAAGTATTGTCTGTATCATCCTTGTTCTGGCACTGGCACAAAACTGTTTTGCTGCGGAAAACGTTCTGGAACAGTATGTCAATGCGCCGGACGACACGTTCGCATACAAGCTGGTGAGAACATACCACGACTTTCTGCACACAACCTATGTTTTAGAAATCACCTCCCAGGAGTGGTTCCCTGATGATGTTGAGCCTGAAAAATGGAAACACTGGCTCCGTATAATTGAGCCGCGCCTGCTGGGACTATTGACGCAAAACATTCCGTTTTTTTCGCTTGTCACATCAGACACGGCACTGTTGTATCTGGTGCGGGGCGATGCCGACCACGAGGACGCGCCGTCAGGAGCGACCTTTGAGGAGGCGGAACTGGCCCTCGCCACCCGCTCCATTGTTGCAGAGCTGCACGGCATCCCAATCGGTCCGGTGATATTTCATGATGAAGACGAGACATCGGCCCTGTGCCTTGCTCTGAAAGAATGGGACCCGCTGGATGAATACGAAGACCAGTGCACCGTGCCACGCCGGGAAAACTCGCTGCAGGCCCGCTCTTTTGATCTGGCGCTGGAAACGGAAGATTTCACCTGGGCGCTCATGGCGCCCATGACAAAGGCTGCTGTTCGCGGCATGGATGTCATTCAGGAATTTTTACAGCAGCGGAACTGGGGCATGCAAATCGTAAGTAAGTTCGTGCTCACCGGCCACTCGAAACGCGGTCATATAACCTGGCTGGCAGCAGCGCTGGACGACCGGGTCACGGCGGTGGCGCCGGTAAGCTATGACCTTTTGAATATTACGGACCAGATCGCCCTGCAGGATACTTCCTGGCCGGCGCGCAGCCCTGAGCTGGACGCCAATATGGAATTCGATCTGTATGAACGGTATAAAACAACCGTCGGCGAGCAGCTGATTGCTGATTTAGACCCCTATTACTACCGTGACCGCCTCACGGTACCGGCCCTGATTGTGGTCGGCACCGGCGACCCCTATTCCTGCCCTGATGCGGCGAACCTGTATATCAACGAGCTTACGGCACCTTCCCGCATCTCCTATGTGCCCAATACCGGGCATGACATCCCGGAGCTCGCCGAGGTGGAAAGCTCAATTGCACAGTTTTACCGGCACATTATTAACAACCAGCCTTTGCCCGACTTTACCTGGTCAGGCCTGCAGCAGGGCTCGTTCACCGTGACGCCGGGCAGCCAAAAACCCGACAGCGTCAGGCTGTGGCAGGCCACAAATCCGGAGAACAGGGATTTCAGGTTTTTCGATGATCCTGCAGCCCCGCAGTGGACGCCAAGTGATATCGTAGCGGATGCAAACGGTGCATATGCCGGGACGGTACAGCGGCCGGAAGCAGGCTATACAGCCTTTTATGTTGAGCTCATATACGAAGACAGCGTACAGGAGGATTCCTATAGTTTTGCAACACCGCTTACCGTGCTGGGACAGTAACGTGAGAGGTCTCAGATTTTCTTATAGCTGTATGTATGACAATTGAACTACCACCGTCTACAAGACGGTGGATTCAGTATCCCCGACGAGTCGGGACTGAAGAAAAGATTTAAACCATACAATGCGCCTTCGGAAGCTACGCGCTCCTGCGGGCAAAACAATTACAGCAACTCACAATCCCTTTCAGTAATCATTCTTCGCCTGTCGAAGATCCCGTCTGCGGGGAAGGCGGGGGGGGTAAACCCCGCAGGATATAATTATCAGAGGAGATTGCGCCGCAACAGAACGTACACGATACAATCGAAACGTTAATGTATCAGTATTCGCAACCCTCCGGGGATATGCTCTTTTTTAGTAGTTCGACCCGGTTATGCCCGCTCAATCTCGTTTAAAAAATTTAAAAATACCGGCCAGGAAACCGTCTTTCAGCTCAATTGCCCCTTCGGGACACACCTCGGTACAGCACAAACACTGAATACACTCTTGTGTATTAACCACCAATCCTCCCTCATGGGCTGCAATGCAGTGCATGGGGCAGGCCTCGGCACAGCTGTTACACTGCTTGCACTGCTGCATGTCGATAAAAGGATGCGTTGTCAGCTGGCGTTTCAAAAAGCCCGCAAACAGTTTAAAAAAGCCCTTAATTTCCGTTATTTTAGGAGGAAACTGAAAATCACGAACCCGTACCGTTGCAGGGCTCTCTCCACGCACGTCTATAGCATGCAGTTCAGCAGCGTTAAAACCGTCCTCCAGGGCTACTTTCACGGTGGGAAACTGGTGAGGCTGCAAACCAAGCACGTCGCATATCACCGCATCAACTGAAAGCGCATCTGTACCGGCAACTATAAGCCCGAGTTCCCGGGGTGTCCCGAATCCGGGCCCCCTGCCCTCCATGGCAACTATCCCGTCCACAATGGACAGACACGGATTAATAAGCAGGTACAGATCAAGAAGCATCCGCGAGAAGTACTCGTTGCCCTGAGAGGAGGTCTTTACGTGCCACTGTGCCTTTCGCATTCCCGGAACGCAGCCGAAAATATTTTTCACCGCCAGGGTCAGATAGGTAAGCCCATGGGTCTTGAGCTTGGGCAGGTTGATGATCCTGTCAGCCTCAAGGGCTGCTTTGCCCACAGTAAAATGTTTAAACGTTTTTCCTTCCGGGTTCTTTACTTCCACGGGCTCAAACTCCACAATGTCAATCCCAAGCTCCCGTGCCACTGCCGCAACACCGCATTTCTCTGCAACTTTCAGTGCACTGCCCATCTGGGGGCTGTCGCTGATAATCGGCCGGGCTCCTGCTTCAAGAACCAGCTTGGCAGCTGCGCGCACAACCTCGGGATGGGTGTTCACGCACTTCTCCGGAGCCCTGCCCACAAGAAAATTAGGCTTCAGCAGCACCCGGTCCCCCCGCTTCACAAATGCATCAATACCGCCAAGCAGATCAACGCTCTTGTGCACATGCTGGAACACGTCATCCGGTGTATAACTTCGACACGTTACAATAGATACGCTGTTTCCCATTGGCTGTCCCCTTTTAGTAACCTTCTTCATGAAAATTTTTTGGAAAGTGTATGTACGGATTATAGAAAAAAATTATACAAAAACAAAGCGTTATTTCGGTTCAGCGCGGATCACCTGGATTATTAAGCGTGTGCAATTATGATTGCCGGCAAAGCTGAAACAATAGCGGTAACGTGCTCATTGACATTCAAAAAAATTAAACTATTTTATAGGTTCTAGATGAGGGAAAATACCTGCCTGACACACACGTGCTCTTCTTCTCCTGCACCTTTTTAGATAACCGCAGAAAGAGGTGAAATAATCCAATGGAAACACAAGCATCTTTACTGTTTTTGATCTTACTGTTCTTTTTTTCGTTCTGTTACGCAGAAGATTCTGCAAAAACAGACGAAATCATTTCAGCCCTGGACAGTGCAAAAAAAGCATACAGTGAAAAAAACTACAGGGAGCTATGGCAGAAGGTAGCTGTTATCACCTACCGGCTGCAGCAAAATGCACCGCGCCAGGGGTTGCCCTGGCCCCGGGCGGAGATACTTATGAGGGACTGGGTCAAGAAAAAATGGCATGAAGATGTTATTGAGATACAGCAGCTTTCTCAAGGAGGCATGGAGGAAACAGTTGAACGCCATTTCGGCCGGTTCTGGGGGTGGACATGGGAGACAGGAGAGAAAACGGTCACCAAAGACTTTGTCTTTCAGGCACGGGTTATCACAAAAAAACCAGCAGGAAAAAAGGGGGACTATAAGATCCGGTTCCATTTCGACAAGACCGACAGCGGCTGGCACATCAAGTCAGGGGTGTAATGCCGTAAAAGGAGAAGCCCTGATAAAAAGGTGGCTGCATACACGAAGCATCCTTTCGGGAATACTGGCGTTTCTGTTTTTTTCACTCGTTGTATTTCCTCAATTTATCCTTTCATCTCAATCAAACAGCACCGTCAAGCCTTCACCGATTTTCAAAAAAGCCTTACAAAGAACGCTGAATTCGTGGGAAAAACAGGCAGCTATAATCGACTGGTCCCGGGCTGACTATATCGACAGCCAGCAGCAGGCCATTACCCGGACCTATGCGTTTACCGAAGATCCGCAGCATCCATGGTGCTATACTTATTGACATTTCTGACCATTGATCCTGCAAATGGGGACTGCATCACAATTGATCCCGAAGATACCGAGTGCAAGCCAACACGTGATCCCGACGATGACACCTGCATCCTCGTTTTTCTTCGTTTACGGCTGTTTTATCTGCACGAAATATCCTGCAGGGCAAGAGGGTTACAGAGGCTCTTTGCGTCATCGGCAAGGCGGCCGCAGTTCATGCACATGAATTCCGGCTCTTTTGCCAGTTCCTTTATGAGATCAAACTGTTCATTGCCGGCAATCTCACACAGATGCTTGGAATGATCCCCCGTGCACTGTTCAATGATAAGAGGAAGATGCTTGGTTACGTTGAAATAAACAACAAATTTTACCAAATTGCCGACACCGGGGTGGACATATTTGTCAGCTTCCTGTCTGATCTGTTCAATAAGCGCCCCCTCCTTTTCTTCCCTTGTTTTTTCAAGATACAGCCTGACGCCCCCATAATGCTCCGTGGAGAATGCATACACTGCCTTTCCCGTTTCAGTCACGTTTGCGTGGGTCAGCCTGTCCGTCATGCCGAAAGCCAGCGTGCCGTCGTCTTGAATTTTCGGCGCCGAATACATAGCAATATTTACTTCATTGTTGCTGTTTGTCGTTGCCATGAAGCCCCTGCCCCTGGTTTTTGCAAAATAATCTTTCCAGTCCATTGTTACCCTCCCTCATGTAAAATTTATGGTTGGTACATTATACGCTATACTTTTTGTGTAACATATAAACCAGGAAAAACAAGCGGGTACGGGTTTTTTTTATACAGGCCAGGTTACGCAAAATCGATTATTCCGTCGGCACGGGAATACGAAAAGATGCACCGTTAATTTCGGGGATAATGAAAAAGTTTGCGACACAACTATTGAAATGAGGTCCGTGCAGGGCGACGTCTGCTTTCAGATGAAAGCAGCGGACAATTTTGACAAACATATCACTGATTAAGCACACTGAGAAGCATACCGGTATCCATGAGTTTTTCTATTCTGTGGAGTTCAAAACGCAGTTCGTCATCCACGCGGGCAGAAATTTTTTGCAGGCAGGTGCTGATGGATTCCTTGTGATGCTGCTCAAGCATACCCTGCTTTCCCCGGACCATATCCCGCACCAGCGGTATGATGCTTGTTATGCAGGCCCGAACATCTTTCAGCAGTGCGGGGTCACGCTGCAGCATACTGTTCACCTTCGCACCGTACGCATAATAAAGATTTCTGTAGCGCCTTCCCGCGGCTTTTTTGTTGAGAATTACATCTCTGAATGAACGAAGAAGGCTGAGATCTCTGTCGGCAAGGGATGCCCCGTGTGTCAGCGGACAAATCGGCTCATCATCCTCTTGCCTGGCTATAAGCGCCAGGTCGACCATTGTCGTCTGACCCGAGGCAACGCTTACCGAACTCGAGGCTCCCTGGTAGCCCGCTGCCTGGGCCGACACCCGGAAAACGCCGGCCAGGTGGATCATTACATAGTATCCCTCGTCGCTGACCGTGGACCCGCCGCCGCTTGTGGAAACGGTTATATTGCCGAGTGGATCGCCTGTTTCAGCGTCAACCACAACTCCCAGCAGCACACCGGTCCCGGAAGTTGTTGATGAAACATCATAGGTTCTGGGCTGTGCGGAGGTGTTCCTGACCCGGAGAGTCCACGCACCGGCAGCGGCATTTTTGATTGTTATTTCCTGTTTCTCTTCAGTCACTGAAATGTTTTCCTGAAAAACCGTGCCGTCGGGCTTGAGTATAGCAAGCAGTACGCCGCCCCCGGTATCGTTTCTCACGCCTTTTGCAATTGCCGCTTCCAGAAGCGAAATACTGATCTCCAGCGTTTGTCCCTCAATTTCATTTTCCACTGTTGTACCCGCTTCATCAACCACCGTCACCACCATCCGGCATATTACCTTGATGGTGATGGTGGCTTCAGCTTTATTGCCGGCAGCGTCAACAGCCCTGACCGTCATTGCCTTGAGGCCTGGAGGAGTATCCATAGCCACCGTGGTATGATAGCTGTAAATACTGTCTCCCGCAGTTGCGTCTCCGTTGGTGCCGTCATCAAACATGTGCTGATTGTCTGCGCCGCCCACGGGGCCCAGATCAAGGGTTACCGAACCGACTGTTGCGTCCTGATAGCTGACTACTCGTGCACTAAAGAGTATCTCTGTATTATTATCGGGTGCCTCAAAGGGGACTGCAGATGCATCGATGATCTGCAGCGGTGCCAGCGAGGTAAAGTCAACACCGGTGACGTCATCGCCGGTTATCTCTACCACGGAGCTGGACGGCTCAAAGGTGACCCTGCCCTGAACCGGCGTAACAGTATAGGCTCCCGGCTCGGGGACCTCAAACAGATAGGTTCCCTCCTCGCCTGTCCGAACGACCTTTTCAGCAGGTCCATTGAGATGAACAGATACCCCCTCCCGGACATCGCCAAAAATTGTTCCGGAAATGGAATACAGGTGGGCAGTAATATCAACGGTGAAATCCCCGCCCCACTGACAGTTATACACACTGTCATGACCCTCAAAGGTCCCCACAATGCTGCCGCCGAACAGCAGGCCCGTGAATTCAACCGCGTCATAGGTGCCGTCTTCGTTGTCGCCGGTAATAATAAAAACAACTTCAGATCCAAGCACCGTTCCGTTAAGAGAAGCCGGCAGCAGGGAATCGGATGAAAACACGCCCTGTGATTGCGTCACGGTGAAGGAATATGCTCCCGATTGGCCCAGCAGGCTGTTATTGCACGTAGGACCGCAGATGCACTCGGGATTTCCCTGACTGTAGGTAAGTGCAAGCTCAAGTGCCCAGTATCCCGAAACGTCCGCATAGTCATTCTGTGCATATGCTCCGCCTGGAAAAATGTGCCATCCGATAAAAATGCCGGCCAGTAAAACTATGCCCATATAGGGGGTACGCATTGTATATCTCCTTTCTTTGCAAAAGGTACGCAGCGGTAGCCGTATTTTTTTGGTAATTTGTACGCCGCACAAAATCTTCGATGAGCCCGGTCGTTTACTTCAGGCAAACAGTGCCATAGGCCGGCCTGTACCTGGAGAGCATAACAATGGACACCATACCATATGAAGTACAGTTCGTGCAAAACGAAAAAAGGTCACATGGTAATGGGGCATGTGACCTTTATAAAAGGAGCTGAAAAAATCATAGCATAAAATCAACTCCTTCATTGTAAAAGTTGTGCAAAACGTACGTTTGTTTTTTTAGCTTTCAACAGATCGTGGCTGCAATATCATCCAGTCCGAGTTCCCCGAGCTTTTCCGGTGTCGGCACACCATTCTCATCCCATCCACGTACCCGGTAGTACTCATCGAGCATAACCTGCCATTTCGCGGGATCTATCTTTTCTCCTTTGTACGGCCCGTTGGGAACCGGCTCCGTTGCCCACTTGCCCACCAGCACATCATCCTTCCTCCCCATGCCCATCCTGACCCCGAACGCCCTTTCAACATTATAGACCCTTTCCGCCGCAGTGCGCATATAGCTTTCATCTGCCTCGATGCCCGTGGCCAGAGAGTATAATGAAAAAAGGACCTGGGGGGAGGCGATGTGGGGGGCAAACTTCATGAATCTGCAGTACTCAAGCATATCCATTATGAGCGTCTCGTGCTGGTAATGCACGGCCACGGCGCCCTTTTGATATGAGCTGTGGGAAAGAACCGCTTTGCTCCCGAATTTTGCCTCCGCTTCATCGGCACTCATTAACCGCATTTGAGGAATCATCTCGTAAAATTCCACCACCGGCATTCCCCGCAGATGGTCGGCCCCTCTGGTCGATGTAGCAAAGCACAGGGACAGCCCTTTTAACATTCTGCAGTCTATGCCCGCCATGACCATTCCTTTTGCGTGGCTCACGTATTTCTCAGCCTCGCTGCCGAATTTTTTTGCTGCCCTGACTATCCCTTCCGCCAGAACATCTCCCACCCCCTGGCGACAAGCGACCTTTTTCATCATTTCAACAACAGCCTCATGGTTGCCCCAGGTCATTTCAATACCGTCAAGATCGCCTTTCGAGACAATGCCCTTTTCGTACCATTCCATGATTGTTGCCATTGCCTGTCCGAATTCAATATGGTCGACCCCGTACTGGTTTCCCATGTTGTTCAGCTTGAAGATAGCGGGAATATAGGAGTTGCCGATCACTGCTCCGTAGGGTGTCCAGGCCCCCTCTTCCGTTTTGGTTCCCTTTTCCCCTTTATACGGACCATCTTTAACCTCGAATTTTTTTTCGCAGCGTATCGGACAGTTATAGCAGCCGTGAACGCCCACGTAATAGTTTTCTGTGACTGACTGGGGATTAAAGTTCTCAATTCCTTCAAGGCCGCCCGCCTGCTGGTAGTTCCTGACGGCGAGGAAGCCGACCTTATCGGTGAGGTAGGTGCCGGATGATTGCCCGCCTTTGGTAAATGCGGCATAAGCCTTCGACTCCGACATGCCCTTGATCAAATCATTGGCAAGACGGTTGAATCCATCCGGGTCAAACAGCTCAACCTTCCCGGTTCCCCGTACTGCAACGGCCTTGAGATTTTTTGATCCCATCACCGTGCCGACGCCGGTCCTGGATGCCGAGCGTTCCTCGTGTATGATGTTGGCAAACAGGACCATGTTTTCACCGGCAGGGCCGATGCTTGCAACCCGTATTCTTCGGTCATTATGTTCCTCTTTGATCATCTGTTCCGTTTCCCGCGTAGTTTTCCCCCGGAGGTGCCGTGCGGATCGAATCTCGGCCTTTTCATTATCGACCCATATATAGACAGGCTCATCGGATTTTCCGGTAACAATGATGTGGTCAATGCCCGCCTTTTTCAGGGCGGGACCGAACCTCCCGCCCGCATTGGCATCACCGAGAATACCGGTAAGCGGGGAGCGTGTCGTAACGGTAAACCGTGCTATGGAGGGGGCGGCGGTTCCTGAAAACGGTCCTGTGCCGAATATTATCCTGTTCTCGGAGGACAACGGGTCAACCTCAGGGCCTACTTCCTCATACAGGAGCCGTGAGTTTATACCCCTCCCCCCTACATAGTTCACCCGCAGGTCCTCTCTGAGGGGTTCGCGCTCAATCTTTCCGCTCCCGAGATCGACCCTTAAAACAACGCCGGCTTTGCTGGCCATAACGTTTTCCTCCTTTGATTTTTTGGATTCTAGTTGTGTTTACTTTCCTTGAGAAAAGCACACGGCACATCGCAAGCAACAGGAATCACGCTGAAATCCCAGTGACCGGATTCAAAAATTACCCTAAAAATCTTTTAACCTATAATCAGGGGAGGTGGAGTATGAGGTGAAGCCCTTATAGCGGTAAGTATAGGGGAAGTATGACGGATTCGTCAATGAAATTTTAATCTCATCAGGACTAATGACCCGATTATTACGTAAAGTCATTCAGAGCACGGCATATCACAAAATGCCTACAAGAGCACCCGGTAAGTATCATTTGCTGCGGGCGGGAAAGAGGTAAAAGTGAAAAAATCAGGCGGGACATCCTGATCAAGTGCTATTTTCAAACCCATATCTTCCTGTACCATAAATTTTAGATGATTTCTCCAGCAGGACTCTTTTTCGTCGGTGACGGAAACCTCACACTCAAACGTTCTTTTATCGACAATAATTTTGTATTGATCCAGCGCGTTATGGTAGGCTTCTTTGACAAAGTCAAAATTTCGAGGTGTCGGTTCCAGACCCGCCCGGTAAAAGTTAAAACCTGCTTCGGCGCTGCTCAGGGCACCTGCACCACCAGGCCCCTGTCTCAATGCTTCAGCATCCTGGTGGTAGTGCATGGCGACACTGTCCATGCGCTGTTTAAACTGCTCAACGTCATCTTCAATGCGCACAGCGGGAAAAAGCTCTATAACACCACCGAGCAAAGATATATTGTCATGACGGAAAAACAAAATTGAAAGACTGCCGTCCGGAATAAGAGGGTTGAGGGGATAAATATTAAGGCCGACCCGGTAAAAAGAATCGTTTTCACGTTCACGCATAATTATCGACAAACCGGCCTTTGGAATATAACCGGTGTTCCATACGGATGAGTGGACCTCTCCGTTGCCGATAGACCAAATTTTTCTGTTTAATATACCATTTTTGCACAGGCCGGCCGCCCACAGGAAAGATGACTCATACACGTGCTCAAACATCTTCCTTAGATTTCCTGATGCTTGCACTAACGGCTCCTTTTAAGGCTGTATTTCCCGGCAGGTCTTTTTCATGCAAACCGGCTTAAACGCACCGGCCTACCCCCTGTATTATACTTTAGTTATAACGTATCCCGCGTGTTGGTCAAGACATCGGGCTTCTTTAATCGTTTTTTCTGTTTCCACATCCGGCCACAAGAAACGCACGGCGTGCCCCTTAGCTCAAAAAATGATTTTAATAAGACAAAAAATAATAAAATAGATATTTCAACGGAATATTAGTTGAAAATAAACACTAAATTAAATAAAATTCATTCAAACAAATCTTAATAAACATTTTTTATTTAAAAAAACCGTTTCCACTACAACCAATCTATGGAGGAAAAGATGTCATGCGCAAGATGAATGAAAAAGAGATCAGGGATTTTATCACCGACTGGTCCTGGTGTACCATCGTCGCCACGGACGGGGAACAGCCTTATGCAATTGAAGTTAGCTATGTGATCGATGAAGACTATATATACTGCGGGTCACGGCCGGGCGGAACAATGCATACCTGTCTTAAGAAAAACAGCAATGTCGTACTGAAAATATGTGATGCCGACAAAACCTATGAGACATGGAGGGCCCTGGCAGTCCGGGGCAAAGCGGAATTTATCAGCGACCGGGACAGTGTATTGCGCATACTGCGCATGATAGCTAAAACAAGGGGAAAGGAGGAAAATGCTTTCGATAATACCATCGACTATATTCTGAGCAATCCCAGCGGATCAAGTCTCTTCAGGGTGTCCCTTACGGACATCACCGGCGTTACCAGAGATACTCCGCTGTAATAATTTACCGGAGCGTGCCGCGAAAGCCCCGTCCCGCCCCGGGCGGGACAAGCGGGGTCCCCGCACTACGGGGTCTGAGGACAAGCGGCACGTATTTAAATATACCATTTGCGCAACGGGATGTAACAGCCTGGGAGCATCACTTCCCGGAAACAGCAGCACCATACAGACAGGCAGAGATTGCTTCCTCCCGACAAGTCGGGAGGAAGCAATTTTCAAATCTATTTTTATTCAGTGTATAATCTTCCTGCCATGCAGCAAAGCTTTGTTTCAACGTTTCCATCACGGATTAAACGAACCTGTCGGAAAACAATCTGCAATTCTTCCTCTTAATCAATCCCCATCTATGTAAAGGCCTATGTGTTGACATACATTTCTAAATTCTTTATCATGCAACAGATTTACCTGTTACCATCCGCCGTAAACCGTTTATCCGCTCAAGACGAGAGCAGAGCAAAAATCACAAGGAGTCTTTTTGATGAAAGCAACTATGTCTATTGTAATTTTTTCGGCCATAACAATACTCATAAGCACCGCCGGCTGTGAACTGCCTGATGATACGGGCATGCAGATTCTCATGATTGCGGACGGCGATTTTGACGACAATTCCTTTAACGAAAACTGCAGGGAGGGGCTGGACCGGGCCGTTGATGACCTGGGCGTCACGGCTGAGTACGCTGTTGTCGACAATATGACCGCGCTGGATTCCGCGCTCGACGGGTTTGTCGACGGCGGCCATGACATTATCATTGCAAACGGATTTCTTTTTGCAGAGGGCATTGCCGATGCAGCCGGCCGCCACCCTGACCAAAAGTTCGCACTGGTGGATTACGCCTATGAAACCATTCCTCCGAATATAAACTGTGTCGTATTTGCGTCGGACGAGGCGGCATTTCCCCTGGGGTATCTGGCCGCTGCGTGGAGCGTGCTGCAGGGTCCCGACAATGCTTCCACGGCATACGTGGGCGGCATGGATATACCGCCGGTCCGGCAGTGGACGGAAGCGTTTTGCAACGGAGCGGACTACTATAACAGCAGGCACAATGCCTCGGTTACCTGCGGCGGAGCCTTTGCCGATGACTTTTATGACGAGCAAGGGGGCAAAGCGCTTGCTGAAAGCCTCATTGCCGGCGGGGCGGATGTCATCCTCGGATGCGGCGGACAGGCCGGCAACGGCGCTCTGCTGCAGGCACAGGAAATGGGCAAATGGGGCATCGGGGTGGACAAAGACATGTACGAGCTGTTGCCGGAAATCGGAGAAAGTCTTCTCAGCTCCGGTATCAAACGGTTTGACAACGGCGTGTACAGCGTTGTCGAGTCGGTTGTCGCTGGCACGTTCGACGGCGGCGGCGTGTACCAGGGGAACCTGTCCAACGGCGGTATCACGCTGGCCCCGTACCATGCATTTGAAGACAGGATCCCTCAGGAAACACAGTCCGAAATCGATACCATTATACAAAGCATCAAGGACGGCACCGTTGAAACGGGATGGGAGGAGTAGCCGAACATATGTGCAATGTACATTTAATAAATCACCTCCAGCACATCCTGAAAATAGTCCACGAAGTGGGCGGTTATACCTTCCTTGATATAATCGGGGAGCTCGTCAAAGTCCTTCCGGTTGTCTTTGGGAAAGATCAGTTCCCTGATCTTCACGCGCCGGGCGGCAATGGTCTTTTCCCGCATACCGCCTATGGGAAGCACCTTGCCGGTTAAGGTCAGCTCGCCGGTCATGGCAATACCTTTTCTTATCGGCCTGCCGGTCACCAGTGAGTACAGGGCAAGGGCCATGGTAATGCCCGCCGAGGGACCGTCCTTGGGGGTTGCTCCCGCCGGCACGTGCAGGTGTACAAAATGCCTGTCGAAATAGTCCTTATACTGCTTTGTCAGCAGGGCGCGGATGTGGCTGTAGGCAATTTCAGATGATTCCTGCATCACATCGCCCAGTTGACCGGTTTGTTTGAAGCCGCCCGCTTTTGCTGTGACCGCCGAGGCCTCAATGTACAGGGTTTCTCCCCCCATAGCGGTCCAGGCCAGTCCCAGAGCGACGCCTGCCTGCTTTTTCTTGTACAGCTCCTCTGTGGTAAACAGGGGCTTGCCCAGAAACTGCTCAACGGTCTTGGGGGCAACGGTTGCTTTTGCTGTTTCGCCTTCTGCCTGCCTCAAGGTTACCCGGCGCATGATTTTTTTTATCTGGTTTTCGAGGCTTCTAACGCCCGCCTCCCGGGCATAGCCGTTGATGATGGTCCTCAGGGCCGGTGTGGTGATACTCACTTCTCCGGAGCTGAGCCCATGCTCCCCTGCCTGTTTGGTGATCAAAAATTTTTTTGCAATCTGCACCTTCTCCTGCATGATGTATCCCGGAAGGGTAATCACCTCCATGCGGTCAAGAAGGGGCCGTGGAATAGTGTCAAGCTGGTTGGCGGTGGTAACAAAGAGGATGCTTGACAGATCAAAGCGAACGTCGAGATAGTGATCAAGGAAGTCTTTGTTCTGCTCGGGGTCCAGCACTTCCAGAAGCGCGCTTGCCGGGTCGCCCTGAAAGCTCATCCCGATCTTGTCGATCTCGTCTATCATGATGACGGGGTTTGCCGTTTTTGTCTGCTTCAGGCTCTGGATGATCTTTCCCGGCATTGCGCCGATATAGGTGCGGCGGTGCCCCTTGATCTCCGCTTCATCGCGCATACCGCCCACGGAAAAACGATAAAACTTCCTGTCCAGGGCGTTTGCAATGGACCGGCCGACCGATGTTTTTCCCACACCCGGAGGACCGTTCAGGCAAATGATGGACCCCGATACCGCGCCTTTTTTAATGATGGTGCTGATAAATTCCAGGATGCGCTTCTTCACATCATCAAGCCCGTAGTGATCGTCGTTTAAAATTTTGCGGGCCTTTTTGATGTCCAGGTTGTCCTTTGAGAAGACTCCCCAGGGAAGCAGTGTCAGCTCGTTCAGGTAGTTGTGAGACACGTGATACTCCGGCGAGTGGGTGTCGATCATCCGCAGCTTCTCGAGCTCCTCTTTGATGACCCCGGCCACTTCTTGAGAGAGCTTCAGGTTCTTTATGCGCTCTTCAAATTTTTCAACCTCCCGGGCCTTGTCGTCTTTTTCAAGGCCCAGCTCCTTTTTAATTGCCTTGAGCTGTTCCCGCAGAAAGTACTCCTTCTGCTGCTTACCGACTTTTTCCTCGATCTGCTTCTGGATTTTTTCCTGGGCGTGAAAAACCTCGATTTCCTGTTTAAGCAGCAACAGCAGCTTTTCGCATCGCTTCTGCAGATCAAATGTCTCCAGCAGGTCCTGGAGCTTGAGAGGGTCGGAGGTAAGGACCGATGAGACAAGATCAATGAGCATGTGCGGCTTGTCAAAGGACACCTGTTGCAGCAGTGTCTTGAGCTGCTCCTGCAGCAGCGGGTTTATCTTCAGGAGCTCTTTGACCGATGCCATGATGGCAAGGATATGGGGCTTGAGCTCATCATCCATCTTGACCTTCGGCGCATAATCGTATTTCACCTCCCAGGTAAGAACCGGCTCCTTTGCCGCGGTTTTGACGAACTCAAAGCGCTGCAGCCCCTGGATCAGAACCTGCAGGGTGTTCTCGGCAACAGGGCTGGTCCGATAGATTTTGGCAACAGTGCCGACGCGGTGGAGCTTTGATGCAAAATAATGTTCCTCGTTCATCTCTTTTATAAGCACCAGCCCGAGTATGTTGTTGTTTTTCTCAACAGCATGGCGAACGGTTTCAATAAAGCGGTCGCCGCCGAATGTCAGCGGCAGCATAATGTTGGGGAAAATCGGGCGCGGCGCCACCGGCATGATGAAAATTCTGTCCGGCAGGACCTCTGAGACCAGAACAAGCTCCTGTGCCTGCCCCTCCGGCACGTGTACTTCCGGCTCAATTACCCTCTGCTGCTTTGGATCCCTGTCATCCATACGTATCTCCTTTGCTGATTTAAGTGTATGATTGACATCTGCTGTCCCATTCCGACATACTACTTATATACATAATATAAAAAAAATCGTGAAATTCAACATATTATTCTAGTGCCTATTGTTGCCTGGAAACATGATTCTTATCTGCTGTTTTTTCACTACGCAGCCCCCGGGCCCGGAGCATGGATCCTGCACACCGGGCCCCCACGTACATCCTTCCGTCCCGTGACAGGCATGGCAAACATGACGCCGGATGCTGACTGTCGTCCAAACAGCCACTGCCAAGCACCCAAAGTCACGGCATTACGCCATACGTTATTCTAAAAACTTTGATACTGAAAGGCATGGTGTTGCCTGGTATAGCCTACTCCTCCTGACAGCCGTATCCGTTTCCGAACTCAAGCGCTGCGTTGTAAAAGACCTGCTGTTCAATAGGGTATTCGATATCCGGACAGCCCGGTATCGGCAGATGCCAGGAAGCCGACACAACCACTGTGGCGGAGAAGGATTCTCCGCCTGTCTCTGCGACAAAACCCTCCTGGGTGGGAATGGAAACCGAACCAAAGGAGTCGGGCGGGGCAGCGGCATCAACGATCAGGGTGCGAAACAGGTCCCGGGCTTCCATGTGGAGGGTGCCGGCGCAGGCATCCATTTCGGTTGTAAGGGTCGACCCGGGGATACTGAACCGGTAATCCCAGCTGAGACGTTCCGAGCGATAGCCCAGAATCCATGGAACAAACGTGGCAGTGTCGTCAAGAGCAATCGTAGCGGTGCTGACAACAAACTGGGCCTTGTTGTCCTCGGCAATACCCTGCGACCACACCCAGCCAACGGGAAATTCCCGTTGCCAGTTTTTCTCCAGATGCGCATAACCCGTACCGCTGACGTGTTCTTCAAATCCCTCTTCGATGATGGTGTAGGTATACTCGGCGTCGGACCCCATGCTGTGAATATACCAGTGAAGGGGAAACGGTAAAAACACGAGGAGCCCTTCGGGCCCCATGTGGGGATTGCCGGCATCCCATGGCTTTCGGTTCGTGGTCCTGATGCTTATCTCCACCAAACCCGGGATGCGCATATCAACACTGTCTTCGGTAACCCTGCCGAAGCCCTCGGCAATCCATTCAAAGTCAGAAGCGGCTATAAGGTCGGGGTTGCTCCTCACGGGCTCGCCGTTAACACGTGCCATTGTCTCTTCAGGAAAGGCCGTATAGGACACGGTGGGAGCGCCGTCCCCTTCGCTGATCAACACGTTTACGTATCCCGGCAGGTAGGTACCCGGGGTATAGGTCTCATTCCTGGGCAGATGAGACGCAACGATCACCGCCATGGAGCGGCTTCCCCCGATATCGCTCACACGGAAATACCAGCCCTCAAACCATGGACCGGGGTCTGTCGGGACATGGGGATCATTAACCGATTGGGGAGCAAAACCGGTCACACCGCTTTTCACGTTTATTATCTCAGGGCCTGGAACTGCATCGCCTCCGGGTACAGTGGCCTGCCCGCGCCCGTCATGGCGCTCACATCCCGGTAAAAGGGCACCCATCACCAGGCAGGCCACAGCCGCAAACCTGAACGGTGACCACACAACACGGTTTCTCCTGTTCTTCATAACATCCCCTTTGTTTTCATATTTCAGAAAAAGCGCTCCTGTATACCTATATCTACCATCTCATCGGGGCTTTTTCAATAGAGCAGCGGAAGCCGTGACCTGTTTCCAACGACACGTACATCATACCGCCATTGACTTATTTTATACTATATGTAATTAAAAGTTATAATATAAAATATTTATATTAACCGCAATGTGGTAATACTATTATGTGAGGTGTGGTCATGTGGTGGTTTAAAATAGAGGCACTCGTAAAAAAAATTTTCCCCGGTTCCGGCCCTCAAGATACGGGGAAGCAAACAATGAAAAAAAAATGCGCGGGCAATCACACGAATCATATATGCGCCCTGGCGGAAAAGAACAACTTTGAGGAAATCAAGAACCTGACCGGCAAACCGCGATATGTATGTGTTAATTGCGGCAGAGTGGCCGATGATGAAAACAGTATCTGCAATCCCTTTGCCTTCGAGCGGATCCCCGGCAATCTTCCTCACATGTATTGAGCAGTCAGATACGTTTTTTCGTTTAACCGACGGGGTGCAAGAAACAATCACGTCCCGGCTCGACAAACCATTACACCGTCAGACTTCCCGTGGCGCCCGGCAATTACAAATGTCTTAGGGCCTCTGATGAGAACGGCAAACGAATGTATCTCAGAATAACTTTTTATTGACACCACACGGCCTCCGCCCTATACTTGCCCCATCTTAAATCTGATTTCCAAAACGAGGCAGGACCGTGGAAGACATTCTTAAGATAAAAAGAGGTGTTAGAGACATCTTTGAATCCCAACGGCTGGGGGTGCTCGCCACCCGGCACAAAGGGCACCCGTACACCAGTCTTATGGCCTTTGTTGCTGACACCGAAATGGAACACCTTATTATTGCCACAAACCGGTCCACCAGAAAATACAACAACATATTGTCCGATACCCGGGTTGCCTTTATGGTCGACAACCGTTCCAACGACGTTGCCGACTTCACTGACGCGACGGCGGTAACGGTAATAGGAACCGTCTGTGAGCTGGAAAAAAAGGCCAGGGAAATTGCCCTGTCATCATATCTCGCCAAACACCCCCACCTGGAATCATTTGTAATGTCCCCGAACTGCGCTCTGCTGCAAATCGACATGGAGCGATTGGTTGTCGTGACGAAATTCCAGACGGTCGTCGAGCTGCATGTCACATAAACAACCGGGCCCATCGCGGGTCCCGCTCCTGTGCGGGCAAGAGCCCGGCCCCGGACCGCGCTCCCGCTATTGCGGGATGTACGTTTGTCTCACCCGCAATGCTGCGGGACCTGAGGGCCCGTGCGGAGCACGGGGTTTTGCAGACAATAAAGCAGCGACTGAAAAATGTTCTTCAATCGTCGTAGCGTCTTGCTGTGGCGGTCCCTTTTGCTACCGTCCTTATTTGAGCTGCAACAGGTATGACCGCAGGTTTTCTTTCTTGTTTTGAAGTCCCAGTTTTTTTCTGATATTACCGCGGTGAATTTCTACCGTTTTTATACTAATGCACATGGCTTCAGCAATCTGTTTTGATGTTTTTCCTTCTTTCACGAAATTTGCTACCATTATTTCATTTGGTGTAAGATTACAGAACTTTGAGGTAAGATTTTGTGTGAATGGAGATATGATCTCCTGAATATTTGCTCTGAGAATATCAGCAATATTTCTTTGTGTTGATTGAAGCCCTGCATTGAGCAGCTTTTCCATGAGCGGCTCAATCAAGCCCTTCACATTTGACAGCAAACGCTCCTGCATTTCAACCTGGTAATCATTTTTTTGCTGCACGAGAATTTTAAGTGCAATATTGGCTTCCTCAAGATTTGTTCTCTCGATTTGAAGCTCCTGAGTACGTTCGGAAACCTTTGATGCAAGCGTTTCCTCCAGGTTCTTATGGTGTGTAATATCCGACACAACTATGAACAGCGAGTCTTTTTTATCCTGCCGCAGCAGTGTTATGCTTAAGCGAATGAATTTTTGATACCCCCCCCGGCAGGCGATCCAAAACTCTTCAACAAACGGTCCTCTTGATGCACCGCGCATAGACTCTTCAAACTGTTTAAGCCGGTCCGTCCCGTCACAATCAACAAGTCCGAATGTCTGCATGCTCTTTAAATCATCAACTGTATAGCCGGTTATCTCAGTCATACTGTTATTTGCATAAACAAGCGTATCATTTTCAATAATCATCAACCCGTCACCAATCTGTTCAGCAACCCTCCTGAAGCGCTCTTCGCTTTCTTTCAGTTTTTTCCCCAGTTTTGCTTTTTGCAGGCAGATTTCAATGTTTATAATTAACTCTGTTTCGTTGAAAGGCTTTGTTAAATATGCACACGGTTCTGTTGCTTTGGCACGCTGGATAATGGATGCATCAACGTGTGAGGTTACGTAGATGACGGGGACATCGTACTTTGCGCGAATCACCTCCGCCGCCGTGATGCCGCCCATGTCGGCATCCAGCATTATATCCATTACAATCAGGTCAGGAAAATCCTCCCACGCCCTTTTCACCGCCTCCCGGCTTGTTGTCGCCGAACAGGTCACCTGATATCCCGCGCGCTGGAGGGTCATCTTGATGTCTTCTGCGGTAATCGCCTCATCCTCCACAATCATAATCCGTTCTTTTGCCATGATATTCACCCCGTTATCATTTCAAATTGCAGCCGGCATTAATTCTTTAGCAGAGCTGGAAGCATCAGGCCCCCCCCCGGCAAGCTGAAAGTAATAACAAATGCAGACCCGTTGTGAGCGTTATGCGTTATGCGTCCTTTAAGCTGGTTTTCAGTTAAAATTCTTACAAGGCGGAGCCCCAGTGTATCCGTTGAGTTACAATCAATCTGCTCAGGCATACCCACCCCGTCATCGGAGACGGTAAGCACAACATCGGCCCCATTGTTTTGGTGCATGCTGATCAGCATTTCTCCTTTTCTGCCGTCCGGGAAGGCATGTTTCAATGCATTGGTCGCAAGCTCAGTGACAATGAGCCCGCACGGCACGGCGTGTTCAAGGGAAAGTGCGATGTTTTCAATAGCTATCTTTATCGTTACTGCGCTGGTCCCACCGATCATTGATGAACGGATTTGTTTAATGAGCTGTTTTACATATCCCCCGAAATCTATGGTCGCCAGGTTCTGTGAGCGGTATAATGTATCATGAATTAATGCAATTGATTGTATTCTGTTTTCAGAGTCCGCGAAACGCAACAGCATCTGATCGTCGTCTATCTGAAATTTTTGAAGCCGTAAAAGGCTGGACACAATCTGCAGGTTGTTTTTAACCCGGTGGTGAATTTCTTTCAACAGAATTTCTTTTTCTTGTAAGGCATGGGTAATCTTTTTTTCTTTTTCAATCCGGCTGCTGATATCCCGGATTGAGGTTGTAAAAAACACGTTGTTCTCTATTACATAACTGCTCAAAGATCCTTCTGCGGGAAATTCCGTGCCGTCTTTTTTTACCGCTGCAAATTCTATGTTTGTCCTGCCAACAATTTTTGACTTTCCTGTTTGCAGAAAGTTTTTAAATCCTTGTTTATCACTATTTTGATGGTGCTTCGGACGGATTAAATAAACAGGTTTGCCGAGCACCTCCGGTGCCCCATAGCCGAAAATCTGTTCTGCCGTCTCGTTCCAAAAAAGAATTGCGCCTTCACTGTTTGCGGTAATGATGGCATCGGAACTTGTCTCTGCCAGTGTGCGAAAGCGTTCTTCACTCTCCCGCAGTGCTTTTTCCGCCGTTTTTTGACGTGTAAGGTCGATCCCGAAAACATACCGGGCAAATATTTTGTCCCCCTTATAGCTGACGGCATGGTAATTGCGGACAATACGTTGGGTACCGTCCTTACGCCTAATTGTAAAATCCATTTCTTCGGGACTGGTCCCCCTTTCTTTAAACTTTTTTTGAAGCTGCAAGACTTTTTCCTTTTCCTCCGGTACGATAATATCAAAGGGATTCAATTTTAAAAGTTCCTCTTTGGAATATCCTGAAAGCTCGCATGCGCTGTTATTTACATAAACCGGTTTGTTGTTTTCTATAATTGTCATACTGACCGGTACATTATCAGCCATTACGCGAAAGCGTTCTTCACTTTTACGTAACAGTTCCTCTGCCCTCTTGCGTTCGCTGCTGTCACGCACAATTGAGCAAAAAAATACTTTTCCCTCCTTCTCCCAGGCGGAGGCGGAATATTCAACAGGGAATTCAGAACCGTCTTTCCTCACGGAATATGTTTCAATCGGCTTCTTGGCTATTTGATGTTCTTTACTGTCCAACACTTTTTTCAGAAATGCTTTATTGTCGGTAAATTTTTTTTTGGTTACTAAAATGTATGCAGACTTGCCTAAAAGTTCTTCTTTCCCATAGCCGAAAATTTTTCTGGCACCCTCATTCCAGTAGTGTACCTTCATGTCCTGATCTGTCACAACAACTGCATCGGGCGTTGTTTCCGCCATTGCACGAAAACGCTCTTCACTTTCCCGCAATAATTCCTCTGCCTCCTTGCGTTTACTGATGTCTGTATTGGTGCCGACCATACGAGCTATGTTTCCGTCGGTATCCAGGCCGAGTGCACTGCCCCGGGCAAGGATATACTTCCATGAACCGTCCCGTGCACGCATGCGGTATTCACTGGAGTAGCGATCCCCCCTGTTTTTTATGAACTGCTGAACCACGTTGGTGGCCCGGTGTTTGTCTTCCGGATGCAGCAACGCTTCCCAGGTCTCATAGGCGTGAGGAAATTCGTCAACCCGATAGCCGAGCATGGTAAACCACCCCGGGCTGAGATGGACTTCGCCGGTTTGGGGGTAATAGTCCCAGACCCCGTCATTTGTTCCTTCAAGGGCCAGACGAAGCCGTTCCTCGCTTTTTTCAAGTTTTTTCAGTGCCTCCTTCTCAACAGTTATATCAGACAAAACAGCGTATACAATTTGTTGTCCGCTTTCTATGGGACGGGAATAGAAGTTGTTGCGGACATAACGCCGGGTACCGTCTTTACGCACCACCCAGCAATCAAATTGGGTCCTGAAAGACTCTTTATCTTTATTTTCAAGCCATTTTTTTTGCATATGCTCGTATTGTTCAGCATCCGTAAAATCCAATGGCTTTTTCTTTATTAATTCCTCCCGTGTGTAGCCCAGTATCTCACACACCCTGTCATTGATATAGATAACGTCTCCGTCAACGGTCATGATAAAACCGTCAAAAATGTTATCAATTGTTCCATATAACCGTTGCTCCACTTCTTTGAGCTGCAGTTCAAACTGCTTCTGTTCCGTAAGATCACTGCAAAGCAGATAGGTGACCCGTTTGCCGTCACTTTTGTTAACAGACGAGGTGCAGGTGCGTACATACCGGCGGCTGCCGCTCTTTTGATTAATCCAGCAAAACATTTCCCGTCGCAACAGATTCCCCGCCTTTACCTTCTCCCGTACCGCCTCCAATTCGTCCCTGTCTTCTGGAACAATTACTGCGGCAGGCTTTATATTTTCCAGTTCTTCACGCGTGTAGCCGAGTATCTGGACGGCGCGTTCATTTGCATAAACAAGCGTTTCATCTTCAAAAAGCAATAATCCGTCATAAATATTTTCTGCCAGTTCACGAAACCGCTCATTGCTCTTATGCACCTCTGCCCGCAGGCTTGCAGCCGTTGCCTCAAGCGCTGCATTGCGCTGACGAAGCCGGTACACCTCGTCTATAAGCTTCTCATTGCTTTTGTCTGAATCCTGCATGTTAAAATCCTTTACCGAAATGAATAGGGGGAAATACATTGGGCTCGGGTGAAACGCTCTACTACTATGTACAGCATTTATCTTTTCTTGCCAATCAGAAAAGCAAAAAACGATGTATAATTCATGGATGCATTGAAACGCACAGCATTATAGGGAGAACATTGTTACTACAACCATATATTCCTGTAACAATTTTTATATGTTAAAATGTTGTGCAATATATTTGCGCAGTGTGCAGGTGCAAAATTTATGATCAGCTATCTCATACCTGTATCTGCAGTATCCGGGTTCTTTACAAACAATAAGGGGCGGATCGGCAAATGACAGCAGTTCAGAGTGAGGCAAATTTTTAAAATCGTTCTTCCAGCACATATAATCCTTCGAGCAATCCGTCTCTGACATTATTTTTTCAATAGCTTCTCTATGACACTGTTCCATCAGATCTCCTGCTACAAATGGTAAACATGTATTCCAGATGCCGCATATCTGCAACATTAGTTTCTTAAATAGTACGGAAGGTCGTTAACATACTTGTGTGGAAATTCCAGAGGCCTGCGCCTGTCGATATTCAACTCCGGGTTTTTCTGAATTGCCTTATTAACAGCAAACGGTTCCGGAACATTCTTTAACACGTTGCCGTTGGGGTCGGCAAAAGCAATTACGATGGGGCCGGCACTATCCATTACATATGCCACCTGGCCATTCATTAAATACACAATGCTACCGGGCGGATAGATGCCGATTGCCTTCAAAAAAGCATGCAGAATAAACTGAAGCATACGGTCCTTGTTTGCGTACCTTCCGAACAACTCACTCACAACCACAACGGGATTCAGCGCATTCTTGTAAGACCTTCTTGATGTCATTGCGTCATAGATATCTGCAAGCTTACAGATCTTCACATACGGCGGAAGTTCTGTATGCATTTTATCTGTGGGGTAGCAGTTTTCCTCGTTATAATACAGACTGCTATGGTGGTATCGTACAATAGTGTTGATTTTGGTGTTGCCAACGCTGTTTTTCTCGAGAATCGCAATCCCTTTTTCAAATGAATGCGATTTGACAATTTCAAATTCCTCTTTTGTAAGCATTCCTTTCTTGTTTAAGAGCTCTCTGGGAACAAGCACCTTTCCCAGGTCGTGCAGAAAAAAACCCAGAGATATGTTGTATAAATCTTCGGGAAGGTAATAGACAAAAGAGGGGACAGCGTTGTCGGAAACCTTCCCCGGGTGTTTGAAGGGAAAGTCGGGAAGATGTTTGTTGATAAACCCGCTGAATTCTTTATTGAACCTGTTTAATACAACCATCCCTATTGTGCATACATTTATTGAATGATTGTAGAGATAGTCATCATAGGTAAAAATCTCTTTTGTAAGATAAGAAAAGGCATTGTTGTTTTCCGTTACGAAGGTATAAAGATCCGTAACTGCACGTTCAACCTGATTAAAGTCAAATTCCCCACCATTGTTTTTTATCTCTTCAAGGACCGTTTTTATGCTTTCTTTTGCCCGTTTAAATTTTACCGAAGCTTCCCTCTTGATTTCCCGGATTTCATCTATTCTCCGGCTGAGATCATCCACCACGGCAGCATTGTCGTCTTCCTGCTTATCTTCCGCTTGCAGCAAAAGTTCTTTACCCGAGAGATCCCATATGCCGCCGTCCTTTTTCTTATTAAAATTAATTGCCGTTACACCGTTCCTCTTGATGTTAAGTAAAATATTTAAATCCTTTACCTGAACACTTTTTTCGAGCAGCAATACTTTTCTTTTATTATAAATATCTACTCCTGTCCTGATTGCCCCACCATTCTTAACAACGTCTATCAGCGAATCTATGTTGACTTTTATTTGTTTCATGTTTGCCTATAGTAATGTAAGATTGTATCTTTGCCCGTTGCGCAAAAAAATAAAGCCGTCAAGCAAACAACCAATCCCGGAGGGGCCGGCTTTGTTTTTCCGTCCCGCTATAGCAGGATTTCCTTTTCCGTCCCCGTCAATGCTGCACAATCAAATGACCCGTGCGGAGCACGGGGTTTCCGGCAAAATATGAATCGACAGTAATTGATTTTAACATTAAAGGTGAAGAGATGTAATACTAATTTAATATCTATTTAATACCTATATAAAATAGGTGTTGTGTAACCGTTTCTCATACGTTTTCACAGGAGGGGTGTACTGAATACAGGTATCTTCTTGTTGCATGATTTGTGTGGAAATATGATACACAGATGCCTATAGCGTTGTCAGCAGGTTTGTTTTACCGCACATACTCAATAGCTTTCTGCCGTTCCTTGTTCAGACCGAAGGTTTCCAAATTTCTGCATATATTCATTTCCAAAAATTTGCATATTTCCCTCCTTGAAAAAATTTCCCACAGGTAGTTTTATGTCCAATTTGTTGAAATAGCGCAGCATTTTCGTTTCCTCAAAAACGGCATACTTTGTGCCTAATACTACAGCAGAGTGCGATCAGCGAGCCGGTTACTGCGTTAATACGAGGAATCAAGAATGCTACCACTGGAAAGAATGAACAGCACGCCACCCATTTCACCTCATCAGTTCCCGCCGAAAGCCA